>Ga0209427_10001599_pt1 | contig 26240 bp, 26 predicted proteins | sample DeeMarSWOR136_30_FD_187465 | JGI IMG/M metagenome (GOLD analysis project Ga0209427, IMG submission 187465) | Marine sediment microbial communities from White Oak River estuary, North Carolina - WOR-1-36_30 (SPAdes) (version 2) | ecosystem: Environmental > Aquatic > Marine > Intertidal zone >...
AAGCAGGATCGGCTCTACCTCACCGACCGGTTGGCGTCAATTGGTGAAATGGCAGCCGGCATCGCCCATGAACTGAATAACCCGCTGACCGGAGTCATTGGGATGTCTCAGCTGCTTTTGGATGAAGAAATGCCGGATGGTGCTAAGGAAGACGTGAAGTCCATCTTCAATGAAGCCCAACGGGCTGCCGCAGTAGTGAAGCACCTCCTCATCTTCGCCCGGAAACATACGGCGGAAAGAGAGGCAGTACAAGTAAATACTGTCATAGAAGATGTGCTTAGTCTGCGAGCCTATGAACATAAAGTCAATAATATCCGGGTGACAACCCGGTTTGACGATCATCTCCCGGAAATCATAGCTGACCCGTTCCAGATACAGCAGGTCTTTATCAATATCGTTCTCAACGCTGAGCAAGCCATGATGACGGCTCATAAAGAGGGAACGCTTACCATTACTACCGAGAGAGTTGATGGCAACATCAGAGTGTCGTTTTCAGATGATGGCCCGGGGATTTCTCCCGAGAATATGCGTAAGCTGTTCTTACCCTTCTTCACTACCAAGGAGCTAGGTCAAGGTACCGGGTTGGGTCTTAGTATTTCCTATGGGATAGTCACCAATCACGGCGGCAGGATATACGCCCAGAGTGAGCTGGGTAAAGGAGCCACTTTTGTCGTCGAATTACCGGTGGGCGGCCACCAGGGAGGAGAACTGTATGACTCAAGACAATACGCATCGTAGGAGAGCCTTAGTGGTTGAGGATGAGCCTGTCATCAGCCAGGTATGCCGGAGAATGCTCATGGCTGAAGGCTTTGATGTCGACATTGCTATGAATGGATTGATTGCCAAGAAGATGATGGGTAATAAGATCTATGACCTTTGCCTGAGTGATATCAGGACACCGACTATGGATGGGATCCAACTATATTGGTATCTGGAACGAGAACACCCTGAGCTCGCCCGCAGGGTCATATTCACTACTGGTGATGTCATGAGTGGCTATATTGCCCAATTCCTTGAAGGAACTAAAAGACCGTTTCTACCGAAACCATTCACTCCAGATGAACTGAAACAGGTAATTAGAGATGCTCTCGCTGAACTTGACAGCCAATAAGACATTAACCCAGCATTTCCTTGCTAACTCGCCTATTCCGGTTCTTATTCCCCTTCCCCCCTGCTGAAGGAAGTTACTACTACCCTGCAATGTACACCGCTTTGAGTAGTGGCGTCTGCCAAGCTGAATTATCAGGCTTAAGGTGGCGTGACCTTGATCCTGATCCTGATATTATGCTTTCAATATCGGTTAGCCGTGTCCTATATAAACGCCGGGGAGTGTGTGAATTTAGAGAGCCTAAGACAAGCCATAGCCGGCGCTATGTTAGTATGACACCCAAACTGGCAACCTTACTGACAGAATATAGACAAGAGCCTAAGGTGTTATATCGCGAGGTAGGCAAAGAACTTGCTTAGACGATCTTGTTTTCTCGAACGTCGAGGGCAAGCCACTGAATCCCTCTAGCCTGAGGCGCGACTTCGCCAGGGTAGTCAAGAAGGCCGGTTTAGAGAATGTGCGCTTCTAGGATTTGAGACATACCTTCGCCAGTCTCATGCTATTAAGAGGAGCTAAGCCCAAAGTTATCTCAGAAGCCCTCGGTCATGCCTCAGTAGCTTTTACAATGAACGTCTATTCCCATATAATTGAGGGGATGCAGTCAGACACTATGGCGTTGTTAGACGAAGCCTTACCCGTAGCTAAAAATGGCATACCTCAAAAAAATAACGCCAACTCCTAGCATTATGTTGAGTCACAACTGGCCTTTAGCTTCTGGAGGGGTGACCGAGTGGCTTATGGTGACGGTCTTGAAAACCGTTTTCGCCTTTTTTGGCGAACGTGGGTTCGAATCCCACCCCCTCCGCCAGTCGGAAAGAGAAAGGTTTGACTCGTTATCTGCTACCTATTTAACCGCATAGCTATGGATAAATTGTTCGTTGTATCCTTGGCACAAGAGTCCTCCTGGATTGATAAGCATGGAAAAAGCGTTGATAATCGTCAATGACAAAATGCAAACCAACTATCGCTATGAATTGACGGAGCCTGCTGGGAAAAACTTTCACGTTGAGTTTGAACCAGAACTGACGCCAAAGGAAATGCTCGAGCTTGGTATTTTCGGCGGCAAATATATGACTGATTGCAGAAACGAATTTCCCAGAAGCTGGTTTGTGAGAGCGAAACTCTGCCCGGAAAGACACGATCCAAAACTAAATTTCTTCGGTGTTAATGCCAGCCAGCCTTTGTCTGTTTGGAGGAAAAAGGGCTGGATATATCCCGATGACCCTCGCGGTTGGTTTCAGTGGTATTGCCGATATTACATGGGGCGGAGGCATCAAGATGATGAACGACAAATCAGAAGATGGGCAGCCATGAAAAGACACGTCGCTCAGATACAAAATGGTTGCCTCCGTGGGGATTTGGATTGCCGTAGAAAACAGAGGCAGGCGGTTTTGCATTGGTCTTACGATAGCAGGAAGATATGAGAGAGAATTGCCAGCAGAGAAGACCCTGAAATCGCCACTCCCGGCTTAATTCTCTCAGTTGATGGCAGCGGATTCTATAAGATATTATGCGGAACATATATGATGCGGCGGGGATGGAGACGGAGATAGAAAGGAGATGATGTGAAAATCCACGAGTATCAGGCCAAGGCACTTCTGGCTCAATATGCTATTCCTGTTCCCAGAGGCAAGGTGGCTTCCACACCGGCCGAAGCCCGAACGATAGCTGCTGGGATTGGCGGTAGGGTGGTAGTCAAGGCGCAGGTGTACGCTGGGGGAAGGGGTAAGGCGGGTGGCATAAAGATAGTTGATGGCCCGGCAGAGGCAGAGAAGGCAACCAGCCAATTGGTTGGAAGCAAGCTGGTTACCCATCAGACGGGACCGGAAGGGGTGCCGGTAAGTAAGGTTCTGGTGGAAGAGGCAAGCGATGCGGCACGGGAGCTCTACCTCAGCATCCTCATTGATGGAAGCGGTCGCCTGCCGGTAATGATGGCCAGTGAAGCCGGAGGCATGGAAATCGAAGAAGTAGCTCAGTCAGTTCCTGAGAAAATATTCAGAAGCTATATCGACCCTGCTATTGGCTTTCAACCGTTCCAGGGTCGCAAGCTGGCTTACGGGATGGATTTGGACGGAGGACAGATAGCTGAGGCCACACGATTGATGACAAACCTCTACAGGCTCTTTACAGATAACGATTGTTCTTTGGCTGAGATCAATCCTTTGGTTGTTACCGCCGGCGGAAAGCTGCTGGCCCTCGATGCTAAACTCAATTTTGACGATAATGCCCTGTACCGACACAAAGATATTCAGGAACTTCAGGATAAAGAACAAGAGGAGCCTCTGGAAGTCCAGGCTCATGACTGGGGGATTAACAATTATGTCAAGATGGATGGCGACATCGGCTGCATGGTAAATGGTGCCGGGTTAGCCATGGCAGTCAACGACCTTATTCAGTATTGTGGCGGGAAAGCAGCAAATTTCCTGGACATAGGGACACTCAACAACACTGAAAGGGTGGTAAACTCGTTCAAGATGTTTATTGGTGACTCTAGAATCAGGGCCGTTCTGGTGAATATATTCGGAGGTATGGCCAGGGTGGATGTCATCGCCAAGGGGATAGCTGAAGCTTATCAGCAAATGAATATTCCCTTCCCCGTCGTTATCAGGCTGGCGGGCACAAACCTGGAAGAAGGCCAGCGCATCCTGGCTGAGTCAGGCATAAGTTTCATCCAGGCTGAGGATTTCTACGATGGTGCTCGGAAGGTAGTCGAGGCAGCAAAAGGAGGGATGAAATGAGCATCCTTGTCGATGAAAGCACCAGGCTCTTGGTTCAGGGTATTACCGGTAGCGAAGGTAGCTTTCACACCCAGCGTTGCATACAATATGGCACAAAGGTAGTGGCTGGAGTGACACCCGGCAAGGGGGATACTAAACATTTGGGTGTCCCCGTGTTCAATACTGTCGAGAGTGCCATGACTGAGACTGGAGCTAATGCCAGTCTTATGTTTGTGCCTCCTGCCTTTGCCGCCGATGGCATACTGGAAGCGATTGACGCCGGCATACTCTTGGTTGTGTGCATAACTGAGGGAATACCAGTGCTGGACATGGTGAAGGTGCATCTCTACCTCAAAGGCAAACCGACCCGCCTGATCGGCCCCAACTCCCCCGGGGTTATGTCCCCAGGTAAATGCAAGGTGGGGATTATGGTGGGAGAAATTCATCTTCCCGGCAATGTGGGGGTAATCTCGCGGAGCGGCACTTTGACTTATGATGTCGTATCTCAACTCACCAGCCTAGGAATCGGGCAGTCCACCTGTGTAGGCATCGGTGGTGATGCACTGCCCGGCAGCACCTTTGTGGATATCCTGAAGTTATTTCAGGCAGATCAGAATACCGCGGCTGTGGTTCTTATTGGTGAAATAGGCGGCACTATGGAACAGGAAGCTGCTGAATTTATCAGTCATGGGATGACTAAGCCCGTGGTCGCTTTTGTCGCTGGCAGTACTGCGCCGCCGGGCAAGAGGATGGGACATGCTGGAGCTATCATTATCGGCAGTGCCGGCAAGGCGTCAGAGAAGATGAAGACTCTATCACAGGCTGGGGCGACCATAGCTCCCACCCCTGCACAAGTTGGCCTCACCACCAAGAAAGTATTGGAAAGCTCGTAGGTATTGCTCGTAGAGTGATCAAGAATCGCTATCCGCTAATCGAAGAGGTCTTTACTTCCTTGACGGCACCTGATCTTTTTGAGCTAATCAAGGACAAACCTTACAGCTTCTTTTTGGACAGCGGCATGGACCCTCAAAGGCTGGGAAGATATGCCTTTTTGGGCAGTGAACCATTTCTGGTAATGAGCAGTCGGGGCTCTGAAATCACCTTGATTCGCGGACAGGAGCACGAAGTTCAGCACGGTAACCCCTTTGACACTATAGGTAAGCTATTAGAGATATACAGATTAGACCCGTGTCCGGCATCCGTGCCTTTCCTGGGCGGGGCAGTTGGCTATCTCAGTTATGACCTGTGTCATCTCGTCGAACGTCTGCCGTCCACAGCTATAGATGACCTTAGACTCCCTGAGAGTTATCTTGCCTTTTATGATACTGTCGTGGCCTTCGACCACTTACAGAAGAGAACCTGCCTTATTGCCACAGGCTTCCCTGAAATGGAGGAAGAGAAGCGGTTAAGGCGAGCTAGAATGCGACTTGAAGATATGAAGGACTGGCTTGCTGCCAGCCACCCGGTAATTGGGATGAACCGGAGTCCTGAGCAAAGCCAAGGAAGGACGAAGCAATTTGGAGGTAGAGATTGGTCGGTCGCTGCTGTGCCTGGTAGTGGCCAGGGAAGTAAAGAAATCACACTTGAGTCTAATTTTACTCCTGAGGAATACGTGAAAGCTGTAAATAGAGTGCGGGAATATATCGCCGCCGGTGATGTCTTTCAAGTCAATCTGTCTCAAAGATTTGAGGCTGATTTGAAAATTCCGCCCTATGAGCTTTATAAGCGACTGAGGATAATTAATCCCGCTCCCTTTGCCAGTTATCTAAATTTCCCTGACTTAGCAGTGGTCAGTGCCTCTCCCGAAAGGTTCCTCAAAGTTCAAAGTGACCTGGTAGAGACGCGGCCGATGAAGGGCACGAGACCACGAGGTAGAGACCTCATTGAAGACGAGCGTCTGGCTCATGAATTGACTCACAGCGCCAAAGACCGCGCAGAAAATGTGATGATTGTTGATTTGGAAAGGAATGATTTGGGACGAGTTTGCCGGTATGGCACAGTAAAAGTCGCCGAATTGGCTATCCTGGAGACTTTCCCCACCGTATTTCATCTTACCTCTACTGTGGTGGGCAGGCTATGCCGAGGCAAGAGCAACGTTGACCTGCTCAAGGCTACTTTCCCGGGTGGCTCTATCACCGGCGCTCCTAAGGTGAGAGCGATGGAGATTATTGATGAATTGGAGCCGACCAAAAGGAGCGTGTATACGGGCTCGATAGGTTACCTGGGCTTTAACGAGGATATGGATATCAACATAGTCATCCGCACCTTTCTGATCAAAGAAGGCAAAGCTTATTTTCAGGTGGGTGGTGGCATTATCTATGACTCTGATGCGCAAGCTGAATATACGGAAACACTGGATAAGGCCAAGGCTCTGATTCAAGCTTTGCAGTTAGCACCAGAAGTGGTTGTAGCCACAAAATAGAAGATGCTGGGAAATCACAAGTCTGAACATTGAAAAACTGGTGACTATGCCATATTATAGCAGGATTAAAAAGTGAGTGGTTGGTGCAGGTACAAGGATCTCCTTCTAGAGGGAATGTGAATGATGGAATGCTCTGTGAATTATGATCATAAGGGGGTAATCTATGGCTGGTGAGTCTGACAGAAGCCTCGATAAGTTAAAGGAACTGAAAAGAAAACAAGAACAGATCCTGCAGATGGGAGGGCCAAAGGCGATTGAAGAGCGCCATAAGAAAGGGCAGATGTCGGCTCGGGAAAGGATAGAGCATTTCTTTGACCCTGGCACATTCACGGAGATAGGCTTGTTTGTTAAGCATAGGACGACTGCTTTTGGCATGGGCAAAAGGGAGGTGCCTGCCGAAGGAGTAATCACTGGCTTCGGTAAAGTGAAGGGCAGACATGTCGTTGTTGCTGCTGAGGATTATACCGCGATGGCGGGGACCTTTGGAGAGTATCATGGCAAGAAATTTGTTCGCGCGATAGATTTCGCCAAGGATAACGGATGGCCGTTTGTGGGCATGAATGACTCCGGAGGCGCTCGATTACAGGAGGGGATGGATACTCTGGAGAGTTACGGATGGCTTTTCAGGTCTCAAATACTAGCGTCGGGCATAATACCTCAGATAGCCTTGCTCATGGGCCCCTGTCTAGGAGGTCAGGCATATCATCCTGTAATGCAAGATTTCCTCATTCAAACGAAGCGCACAGGATTTATGGGCATTGCTGGCCCGGCTTTTGTTAAAACGCAAACCGGGGAGGAAATCACCCTCGAGGAACTTTCCGGCTACAAAGCCCATGCCATCAAATCAGGGCAAACACACATCGTGGCTGAAGATGATGCAGATTGCCTGGATAAGTGTAAAGAACTCTTGTCCTTTTTGCCTTCCAGCAGCAGAGAGAAACCACCTCGTATCGTGACGGATGACGACCCAGAAAGGGAAGAGGATTTGCTTAGCTTGCTCCCAGAACATTCATATGAACCTTTTGACATGTACGAAGTCATCAGAAAGATAGCTGACCAGGGTTATTTCTTTGAGACCATGGGACTGCATGCTCGAAATATAATCACAGGCTTTGCCCGCTTCAACGGGCGTCCTGTGGGAATAGTAGCCACCCAACCGAAGTGGATGGCTGGTTGCATAGATATTGATGCTGCCGATAAAGGAGCCAGGTTTGTCAGGTTTTGCGACCTATTCAACATTCCCCTGGTCACTCTTCACGATTCGCCGGGGTATCTGATAGGTTCTCAGCAAGATTGGGGTGGAATTCTGCGCCACGGCGCCAAGCTGCTTTTTGCCTGGGCTGATGCCACTGTGCCCCTAATTGCAGTTGTAGTTAGAAAGTCCTATGCCGGCGCTCATTATGGTATGCTGGACAAAGCTATCGGGGCTGATTTTGTCTTCGCCTGGCCCACGGCGCAAGTTACTATTGTCGGCGCCGAAACTGCTGCCAGCGTTATCTTCGCTAGAGAAATAAAGGAGGCGGATAAACCGGACGAGGTGCAGGCACAAAGGATAAAGGAATTCTCAGAGATGTATGAAAACCCCTACCGCGCTGCGGAGAGAGGCTATGTAGACGATGTGATAGACCCTTCGGATACCAGAAAAGTCATAAACAAGGCGCTGGATGTTCTGGAGGGGAAGGATGTGGCTAGGCCCTGGAGAAAGTATTCCAACATCAATCTCTGAGAAAGGAGTAAAGAATGGATTTCAGCTTCAGTGAAGAGCAGAATAAATTTAGACAAGAGGTGCGCGCCTTTTTAGAGGAGGAGATAGAGAAAGGGTATTGGGAACCCGCCTGTGATGCCTGGGTACAAGGTTTTGACCCGGCATTTACCAAGCGGGTGGCAGATAGAGGCTGGATAGGTCTGACCTGGCCTAAGGAGTACGGGGGGCAGGGGCGCAGCCATATAGAGAGACTCATCCTTACTGAAGAAATGCTACGCTACGGTGCGCCAGCAGCTTGCCACTGGTTTGGTGACCGCCAGGTCGGAGGCACTATTCTCTCCTTCGGCTCAGAAGAACTAAAAAAGGAATTTCTGCCCAGGATTGTCAGGGGGGAGGCTTATTTTGGTCTAGGAATGAGCGAACCGGGAGCCGGTTCTGACCTGGCCTCACTGCAAACCAGGGCAGTAGAAGATGGTGATTATTATGTAATTAACGGTCAGAAAACCTGGACTAGCTGCGCCTCTTTTTCTGAGTACTTCGATGTCTATGCTCGAACAGACCCCGAAGCCGTGAGGCATAGGGGCATTAGTGAATTTATCATAGATGCGCACTTGCCCGGTGTTAGCCGTATCCCCATGGTTGATATCACCGGCACCGAGGCTTGGAATGACGTGTTCTTTGATAATGTGCGCGTGCACAGCAAGTATTTGGTGGGGGAGAAGAATCGTGGCTTTTATCAAGTCCTCCACCAGCTTGATTACGAGAGGAGCGGCCTGGAACGCCTGATGGGCAATTATCCCCTCTTTGAAGCCATCGTACAGTTTGCCAAGGAAAATAGATTGTCCCAGGAGCCAGCAATTCGCAGTAAACTGGCGCAACTACAGATTGAATTTGAGGTGGGGCGCTTGCTCGTTTATAGAGTGGCTTTGGTCATGGAAGAGGGCCGGGCTCCTAACTGGGAATCTGCCATGTCCAAGGCCTATTCCACGGAATTTGAGAAACGTCTGGCTGGCGTAGCTATGGAGGTCCTGGGTCCCTATGGACAGTTAATGTCGGGTTCCAAGTTTGTTCCTCTGCGGGGGATGGCCTTACATTCATACCTAGGCTCGAAAGGTTATAGCCTTCAGGCCGGCACAACGGAAATCCTAAAAAATATTCTGGCTGTACGGAGATTGGGATTACCAAGCTCATAAGCCGTCGCTCTGAGCCAGGCAGAGCATCCGATGGTTCAAGGACTCTTGTCTGACAGCTCAGAGGGGCGTTGGGAATGCTCAAGACAGGAGGATAGCAATGAACCTAACTCTCACCGAGGAACAAGAGATGCTAAGGAAAACAGCCCGGGACTTTTTGGCTGATAAGTGCTCAAGAAAATTCGTTGAACAGATGGAGGAAAGCGAGACAGGTTATTCTAGAGAGCTCTGGCAGGAGATGGCCGGGCTGGGTTGGATGGGCCTGGCTTTCCCTGGGAAATATGGCGGCGGCGATATGAGTTTTCTCGACCTGGGAGTGCTATTGGAGGAAATGGGACGTGTCTGTTTACCCGGCCCCTTCTTCTCCACAGTGGTTCTTGGGGGGCTATCTATCCTGGATGTAGGTAGCGAACAGCAAAGACAAGAGTACCTGCCCGGGCTAATCCATGGTGAGAGAATCTCCACATTAGCCCTCATCGAACCTGGCTATGGCAATTACGATGCCTCTTCGGTCACACTAGAGGCTACTCGCCATGATGGCAGCTATACCATGAGCGGCAGCAAACTTTTTGTCCCTGATGCTCATATTGCTGACTACCTGCTATGTGTCACCAGAACCAAGCCTGAAAGCGGAATCACCATATTCCTGGTTGACGCCAAGGATCCCAGGATAAGTTACACCGTTCTAAAAACTATCGCCGGCGACAAGCTATGCGAGGTGGTTTTTGACCAAATGTCGGTGCCTGAAGCCAACATTCTGGGAGGGCTGAACCACGGATGGGATGCGGTACAAAAGATAATCCAGCGGGCGGCCGTGGGAAAATGCTGTCAGATGGTCGGCAACATTCAGCGAGTGTTGGAGATGACTGTGGACTATGCCAAGGAAAGGAAGCAATTCGACCGTCCTATTGGCAGCTTCCAGGTCATACAGCACTATTGCGCGGATATGGCAACCGATGTTGATACTGCCAGGTTTGGTACCTACCAGGCAGCCTGGATGTTAAGTGAGGGGCTTCCCTGCACTAGAGAAGTGGCTGTAGCCAAAGCCTGGATAAGCGAAGCCTCCCAGCGTGTCTTTACGCTGGCACACCAAATTCACGGGGCTATTGGCGTTACCATAGAACATGACCTGCACCATTACACCAGGCGTGCCAAGGCTGCCGAGCTTGCCTTTGGCGATGCCGATTTCTATCGCAAAATGGTAGCTAATGAGATGGGCCTGTGATTATTAAGTCAGCACGAAATGAGGACAGCGCGCGGCCGGTTGATACAATTGTCAATACCGAGTACACTCCTGGCAATTTGGCCACGTGATGGTAAACCTTAAAGAGTTGTAGAGCATAGTTCGAAAGGGGTGACTACCATGGATATTAAGAAAGTAGGCGTAGTTGGCTGTGGGTTTATGGGCGCCGGTATTGTCCAGGTCTGTGCCCAATCTGGCTACGAGGTAATGGTTGCAGAAATCAGCGAACAGATTCTCAGCAAGGGCATAGCAACAATAGAGTATTATCTGGGTCGGGGTGTGGAGAAGGGCAGACTCTCTCAACCAGATAAAGACTTGACTCGGTCTCGCATCAAGGGGAGCATCACCCTGGACGGCCTGAATGATCGCGATTTGGTTATAGAAGCCATCCCGGAGGTTATGGAACACAAGAAGGAGGTTTTTATCCAGCTGGACAGCGTCTGTCCTCGGCACACGATCCTTTGCACCAACACATCCTGTCTACCTGTTACACAGCTCGCTCGGGCCACCAAGCGCCCGGACAGGGTAATCGGGACGCACTTTCTCTCTCCCGTGCCGCCCAGTAAGCTACTCGAGATTGTCAGAGCAGATACGACCAGCGGGGAGACGCTGGAGACAGTGAAGCATTTTGGCCGCTCACTCGGAAAGGAGATTCTGGTCGCCAAAGATACTCCCGGATTCATTTTCAATTATCTGCTGTTAGCATTGACCGGGGCTGCTGTGCGACTACTGGAGAATGGCGTAGCCAGCGCAGAGGATATTGACAAAAGTATGACCCTTGGGCTGGGTCACCCTATAGGTCCGCTGGCCCTGGCCGATTTCAACGGTCTGGATGTCGGCTATATGGTAAGCTGTGCGATGTACGAGAGGAGCAAAGACCCCTGCCTCGCTCCGTCTGCCATCATGAAAGAGATGGTCAAATCTGGCCATCTCGGACGCAAAACGGGTGAAGGGTTTTATAAGTACAAAAAGGAAGAGCCGCGCAGCGGAGAAGCCTAGCCAAGATCACCGAGCTTCGTCTCCAGATTCTTTTGCCTTAAGGAGACTGTCAAATCTCCTCGAGTTCTCTCTATAATAGCACGTATAGTGTCGGTAGTCCGCCTCAAGCCGTGAGCGAGCAGTTCCGGGAAGTCCATGGTTATCAGTATTGCGTAGATTTCATCCATTACGGTCAGCAGCTCCTCGCAGCGTGAAAAGTCTCCGCGCCTCAGACTATCTAATATATACCTGCGCAACTCGCCCACGGATTCGCCCAAGCCATCAAGGTAGGCAGCATTGCTTACGCCCAGTGCTTTCGGTTTCGGCAAGTTTTCTCCGGCAATCAAAGCTAAGGTTATAGATCCTTCGGCGAACTCTTTTTGAGCATCGTGAATGAAACCTGAATGAAGCAGCTTTCCATGTCTGGCAAGGTCGCGGTTCAGTTCTTGAACTAGTTCACGAGCTGAATCAAGGAGTTGCCTCGCCCTATCGTGTTCCTGGCGGTGCACGGCGCGTATGGCATCAGCACTGTAGCGGATGACCTGACGGCAATTCCGTAAGGCTTTCTCCCTCGCCTCATCTTCAGCTGTAAAGTAGGGGCGAAGCCAGGCAGCAATAGCCTCCAGATCTTTTACTGGTTTTGACATTTCTCCTTCACCAAGTCCATTTTTGCGACCAATTTCTGCACAGCTCCCCTGACATCTTTCTCGCCCAGGGCAGCACTAATTACAGCTACGGCATCAGCGCCAGCAGCCACTACTTCACCAATGTTATCTCGGTTTATGCCACCAATGGCCACCAGAGGGGTAGATAGTATCTGCTTGAGTTCTTTGAGCGTGTCTACTCCCACTACGATGGCTTCCTTCTTAGTTGTTGTTGGAAACATGGAGCCCACGGCAATATAATCCGCTCCTTCATTTTGAGCCTTGGTGGCCTGAGACACTGTGGTGGCGGAACAGCCGATTATCTTGTCTATGGGCAATTCCCTGCGGACTACAGGCAGGGGTAGATCCTCCTGCCCAATGTGCAGCCCGTCGGCATCAATAGCCATAGCTAAGTCGAGATAATCATTCATTATGAATAGAACACCTGCCTGACTGCAGAGTTCCTTGAGCTTTTGCGCCACAGGCAAAAGTTGTGCTCTTTTGCTTTGCTTGTCGCGAAGCTGGATTACCCTGGCGCCTCCCTCGATGATTTGGACAGCAACGTCCAGTTCTTCCCTGCCAGCCAGGAATTGGCGATCCAGAATAACGTAAAGCCCGGATATTCTTGCTCTCTTGTCTCCGCGTGATAGTCTGGAAATCAGATCTCGCTCCAGGGTATAGAGGGCAAACCTCATCTGCTCGAAGCTAGCTGAATTCAGCTTTGCATCTAGCTCTGGCAATTTAGCTAGCTCCTCTAGCACGCGAAGAGACTGCTCTACTCTTTTAGCGTTGGCCGCAACTAAATCCAGCAAGCCGTGAGGCGAGGTCGTTTCCACATTGAGTTCTGTAGCTTCCGAGTGTGTGTGACCGACGTCGCGTTCAGAATCTCTGTGAGACAAGAGACCTGCACTCAGTGATCTACTCTGCCGGGCTAAATCGTGTCGTAGGATTCTCAGGCGCTGGCTCAGCTCGCTATCGTTGAGGAGAAAGCGCGCGATGTCTTCCAGGACCCGCAAGCCTTCACTGGAGCGGTTTAGATTGGCATCAATCATACGCAGCGGTTGGTGAGGCACTTTCCAGGTCCTTCAGCGGCTCAGGTAACACGCCTTCCCTGGCCGCTTGTATCTTCTCCTGAATCTGCGACGGTAGCTCCTGCCCCATGTCTTGAAATTTCTTCTCCGCCCAGCGACCGATATTGCGGGGGTCTTTGTAATAATCCTCACCAGGGTGCATCGTAGGCTCGCCGCTCTCTTCCCATACCGTCGTTAGCGACTTATGGTAGGCAAAGTCGGAAATGACGCGAGATAAGTTGGTATTGCCACAGGACGGGCATTCTGGAAGAAAAGGAGCAGAAGTATCCCTTATCAAAAAAGATTGTCTCCTGTGGCAGTTCCGACAAATGTACTCGTAAATGGGCATGAGACACCTCCTCGTTCAATCACTCTCCAGCTTCTTCTGCCCTTGGCTAGAGAATTGTCTCCTTTTTTCTTCTACCTGGGTAACGGGCCATTCGCCCCTCTCCATTCTCTCAGTCAGTTCCTCATATTCCGGAGGGGACTTCTCTCCGCTGCTCATTCTCTTATTCCATTCGGCTATTGCTCTGGGGTCATCGCGCATCATGCCTTGGGTTAGCTCGCGGTCGGAAAGGATATCTTCGTAAACATCCTTGTACGTTTTCTGTACGGAAAAGGTGGAGAATATCCGCCTGAGCTCGGTGTTAGCACAGCGAGGACAGGGTGGTGGCGGCAGAGAGGAGCTCTGCCGATATAAACTGAAGATTCGGCGACACGAACCGCACCAATACTCATAAATAGGCATCTTAACTACGAGGAAATTCTAGCACAACTCCTTCGTTCGACCAAATTGGGCTGGATGAATATGACTCCTCTTCCCTTTCTGCGAAGGAGTTGTGAGACAGCCAGATTGAGTTAAGGATAGCCTGGATCTTTGCCCAGAACTGCTACTGCACCTACCTGAGGAGGGCCGCCGAAGGTCTGTGATATGCCAAGCTTGGCATCCTTTAGCTGACGCTCAGGCGACTGAGCCTTGCCCTGCAGCTGTTTGTAGACCTCGTAAGTCATTCTGAGGCCGCTAGCGCCTACCGGGTGTCCAAAGCATTTCAGTCCACCATCGCTGTTCACAGGCAAGCCACCGCCAAGCTCGAAAAAACCGGAATGGATATCCTCCTTTGATTTGCCCTCCGGGCTAAAGCCAAGAAGTTCGTAGAGAAGCAACTCTGTGCTGGTGAAGCAATCATGAATCTCAGCAATGTCAATCTGCTCTCGGGGATTTTTGACCCCGGCTTGCGCGTAGGCTTGGCGGGACGAGTTTATGACCTCCTCAAAATGCAGCCAATCGAAAGCCGGTCGGTTCTGGGGAAGCAGAGCGGAATGAGCCGCGCCTAGGCCCTTTATATAGATAGGGTCATCTCTGTATTTCTTGGCCTGGGCCGCGGGAACCAAGATGGCTGCGGCACCGCCGTCGCTGTTGCCACAACAATCAAAAAGACCTAGAGGCCAAGCGATAATGGGAGCACTCATTACCTGTTCCAGCGTAACGCGGTTGTGAAAATGAGCTTTGGGACAAAGACTACCGTTGTGATGGTTCTTGACCGCAATTTTGCCAATTATGCGTTTACCTTCTTCGGGGCTCAGTCCGTAACTATAGAAATATCGAGTGGCGATCATGCCAAACGAACCCGGTGCAGTGCGGCGTGCTTCCAGTACCGGGCTCATACCTCGTCCGCTCCCCAGGCCGGGGAAACCGGTATCCTTGAGCTTCTCCACGCCCAGCGCCAAAACTAGGTCGTACATGCCGCAAGCGACACCAAAGGAGGCATTCCTGAGAGTCTCGTGTCCTGTGGTGCACCAGTTCTCCACCCGGCTCATGGGTATGCCGTGTAATTTCAGTGGTCCTGCTAAGTGGGTGCAGCCGATGCCGATCACCGGTTGGGTGACGCTCCCGTACCAGCAAGCCTGAATATCCTTGGGATCGATGCCGGCATCTTCATAAGCCTCATAGGCAGCCTCTATAGCTAGGTCATCTAGCCCGGCGTCCCATCTTTCGCCAAACTTAGTGCAGCCCATACCGATAATGGCGACTTTGTCCTTAATGCTCTCCACCTATCTACCCTCCCATAGCCATTAGCTTACGGCTCTTTCCTTTCCTCACCCTCATAAACTTCGGGAAATACTTCCTTTCTTCTAAATCTTTGCCAGTCCGGCTTCCTTTTCTGCCAGAATGCATTCTTCCAATGTTCGGCTTCCTCCGAGGCATAATATTTCCAGAGGTACTGAGCTGAAACGGTCTCTATGCCCCGCATATAAGTAGTAGCGGCGTTGAAGCATGCTTTGATGCCAGCTATAGCTCCGGGACTTTTCTCTAATATCTCATCGCACCATCTGTCCACCTCATCCTCCAACTCATCCGCTGGTACTACTTTGTTCACTAGCCCCATCTCCAAGGCTTCTTGCGCAGTATATCGGCGGCAGAGATACCAGATCTCCCTGGCTCTCTTTTCCCCCACTATCATCATCAAGTCAATAGTACCTACACCGGGATCGAAACTTCCCACCAGCGGGCCGGCCTGGCCAAAGACCGCATTTTCTGAAGCTATTGAGAGGTCACAAATCTGCTGGTAGACTTGCCCTCCTCCTATGGCATAGCCGTTCACTGCCGCAATAACCGGCTTGGGCATCTCGCGTATCAGGGTTTTGACCATCAAATCCTTCTCCAGCATTCCTTTCCGATAGCCGGCTTTGGCTTCCTTGGCATCACCACCGGTACAGAATGCCTTATTCCCAGCCCCAGCAAGCACCACTACACCTACAGTAGCATCGCTTGCCGCATCCTCGAAAGCTCTTATCAGTTCGTCCTGGGTGGAGGTAGTGAAGGCGTTATATGCCTCGGGTCTATTTATGGTTACCTTGGCTACTCCAGGCCTCTTTTCATAGATTATGTCTTTGAAATTGAGCCCGGGCACCTTTTCCCATTTTTTCTCTGCCATTGCTCCTCCTTTCACCTTGATATCTCACCTGATAGGCCGACATTTCCAGAAATAGTTGTACATGCCCGCACCTTCGTATAGTCTCCTGAAAGTCATCTCCACTGGCGTATCTATCTTCACCTCGCCGGGGTCGCAATCCGTCATGGGAAGATATGCCCTGGTGCTTTGGTAATCAAACTCCACTCCTATCTGCGGTATTGTGGGGTCGTCACTTCTGCCCGCCAGGTTATCCAGGGTAAAAGTGAACACCCTGGCTTTTCTGTCCGAGAGCCTGACTTCCTCGAAATTATCCTTGCTCCGGCAGTTATAGCAAACCCTCTGTATAGGGAAAGTGACAGTGCCACAATTCTTGCACCTGCTACCGTGCATGCGAATGGCCCAGTTCCGCTCTCTCCAGCTAGTGGTCGCTGCCGGGAAGAGCCGGAATGGTTCACCAGGTTGAGGCTCTAGCAGTCCTCTATAGCTAAGATATCTTGCATAGCTGGAAAGGGGCCTTCTGGAGTTCGAGTATCCCTTGACACCTCTCTTGTCAAGCTTGGCCCCTGCAATTTCCTCTGTCACGCCGAGTAGAAAGGCGTCGCAGCCACTACCATAGCTAGCCACCAGGATCTTGTCACCAGCCTTAGCTTCTTCCAAAGCAGCTACAAGCATAAGCAAAGCATGAGCACAGCCTGCAATGCCGACGTTGCTGATGAGCAGGTCTTGAAGCTGGGTCTTGACATCAAGCCCCAGGCGGCGCGCCAGCCCTTGCTGCGCCCTTGAAGTGGGGGCATAAATCACAGCTTTGGCGATATCCTTGGCGGAGAGTTCTCTCTTCCGCAGTAAGCCTGAAATTGCCCTCTCCATATTCTCCATATAACCGTGCTCGATGATGAAACGGTCTTCCCACGATTGGACATAGACATCTTTGTCTAGCCTCCAGACATCATATAGTTCATTGGATAGGGAATGGCTGCCTTCCACTATGATGGCCGGTTTAGCAGTATTACCAATCAGCAAAGCTGCGGCAGCATCACCGAATACTTGTTCATAATTCGAGCGAGGATAACCTATGCGGCAATCGGAGGCAGTCACTAGCACTTGATTGGCAGAGCCGCTGACCACGGCATCCAACGCTGCTCTGAATGCCTCCGTCGCCGACCTCAAGCTGTTGCCAAAGTCAGCGGTGATAATGTCTGGGCTTAAGTCAACAGCTATGGCTACCAAAGTAGAGCATTCCTTTTCTTTGTAGGGCGAAGTCGTAGAGGCAAAATACAAGCCGTCTACCTTCTCACGTTCTAGGCCAGTTAAACAGTCAATCGCGGCCTCACTTGCCATGGTGACGCTGTCTTCGTCATTGTTGGCGACACTTCTTTCACCCCCAGTTGAAGCAGTTTGCCAAGCCTCGGCGATAATGTCTCTAGCGAGCCGCCATAATGGTATGTAGGCGCCGTATGAAATTATGCCAGCCATGAACTGAGACCTCCTTCATTTGTATTCGTCGAGTCGCGTGACCCTCTTCCTAGCAAAATCCCCGGCTCGAACTTCTGGCAACCCCTTCTGGCCGTGCGTCGGCTGGCTCATAGATTATGCCTCTTGTCTTCAGGTTGTCAATGGCGAGGGGTTTCTTCGCCGGTAGTGGATTTGGCCAGCGGCTGACTGGAGTGCCTGCAAGTGTTTTGACACGAATATGGTTCTGTATGGACTACTCCAAATAGAGTATCCTGCTGCAGTTATTGCATTGGACTAAATCACCGGCTTTGGCTTTCTGCCATTGACTTGTAGGCACGGTGATGTGACATCCCATGCATCTTCCTCTCTCCACTTTGACTACAGCCTGTCCCTTTGTTAGCCTGATGCGCTCATAAGTATTCAAGGCTTCACAATCAATTTGCTGCGCTAGCCCGTCACGGTCTCCTTTGAGCTTAGCACTCCCGCCCTCAATTTCACTTCTCCTTGGGGTGAGAGTTACTTGTCTTTGTTCCCACTCTCGACTCAATCGCTCAAGCTCTCCGGCGGCAGTCTTTACTCTTGCTTCTATCTCTTCTACTAGGCTCATTAATCCTAAGAGGGTGTCTTCTTTGGTCTTAATCTGACTCTTCAGGATTTTGGCTTCTTTCTCAAGATTGACGAGTTCCTTGGGATCCTTGGTCTTGCCGCTGTAGAGCCTGCTATCAATCTGCCTGATTTTCTCCTGAAGGTCTTCCAGTTCCCATTCAGAACTCTTCTGCTTCTTCTTAGCGTCCTTCAGTTGTTCTTCCTGTGAAGTAATCCTGGATTCGGCGGCGATCAGGGCCTTATTGTCGCTCAACTGATTTTCAACCTCGTTTAGTTCTTGTTGGCTCTTTTGAAGCTCTAAGTCAAGTTGCTGCAACTTATAGAGTTGCCCCGCCAAACTCATAGCGGGGCTTATTGTAGAAGTGCAGTGGGGATATTGTCAAAAACGGAGGCAATCCCTTGGGAAATCAGGAAACTAAGGTCTCACAGTACGGGGCTTCACGCGGCATTTTTCGGCAGCGACAATAGCGTCTATGTGACATACAACTTCGTCAAGCTTATTTTGGTGGCTTGTTATCACATAATGGAAAAGGGGCAAGCTCTTCATTTCTTCTTTAGCCCTTTCCAACCTCAGGGCCAAATCTCTCGAAGACTCGCTGTGTCGCCTCTTCAACCTTCTTCCGAGTGCTTCCATTGAAGGAGGCATGAGGAAGATGAATACTGCTTGAGGCAAGATTTTTTTGATAGTGGCAGCACCCTGGACATCTACTTTGACTATTGTGTTCGCACCTTTGGACAAAGCCGAAATTACTTCGTCTCTGGGCACACCATAGTAATTGCCGTAGACATTGGCCCACTCCAGCAATTGGTGTCTATCTATCATTTGTTGAAATCCTTTATGGGAAAGGAAATGATAATCCACTCCATTCTTCTCCTTGGCACGTTTAGGACGTGTAGTAGCAGTAACGACATAATGGAAGGGCCGTCCTGTTTTTCTCATTCTGGCAAGCACGGCGTCTTTGCCTACTCCGGAGGGCCCGGAAAGTACGATGAGCAGAGCCCGAGAGCTTCTGGCCTCTCTTCGCTTGGCTCGAGGATTTGATTCAGAGCTTCGGTTAGACACTTCCCATCTCAATCTTTTCCTCGGACGCCGTGGACGTAGTAGTGGCCAGCCTATGAGCAATGGTCTCTGCTGTCACGGCAGCCAACATCATGTGGCCGGTTTCAAACAGAATAGCGGTCTTGGCTTTCCTGCCGTGAGTGGCATCAATTAAGCGTTGCTTTTCTCTTGCTTCTCGAATGAGTCGCTTGATCGGTTGCTGATCTATGGAGAGGAGAGCAATTACCCTATTTACAGCGATAACATTACCAAAACCGATATGAACTAGTTCTGTAGACATGTACCCCTCCTACTATAGCACCTGAAAATCTCTCAGGATTTACAGGTATTTAATGCGTGCTGCAAGGTGTGCCAGAAGGCAGGATATGATACCTGTGCCACATGGGCATGCCCGATAACAGTCTCTCCTTTAGCTACCAAACCGGTTACTGCCAGGCTCATCGCCAATCGGTGGTCAAGGTGGCTATCAACCCTTGTGCCCGACAAAGGTCTACCACCGTGAATAACCATGCCATCCGGCAGAGGTTCAATTTTGGCACCCAGGCGAGACAGCTCATTTACCACACTGGCAATCCTATCTGACTCCTTCAGCCTCAGTTCCCCGGCATCCCTGATCACGGTCTTCTCTCTGGCAACACAGCCGGCTACGGCTAATATGGGAATCTCGTCAATGAGGCGAGGGATAATATCGCCACCGACCTCTATCCCCTTTAGGTCGCTAGATTCTACCACAATATCGGCTAAAGGTTCACCAGCCTCCAGACGCTCATTATCCATTTTTAGCTTGGCTCCCATGGCTAGAAGAATGTCCAAAATTCCCGTTCGCGTAGGGTTGATTCCACAGTCTCTTATCACTATCTTGGCGCAGGGGTGAATAAGTCCGGCGACCAGAAAGTAGGCTGCCGAGCTGATGTCGCCAGGGACGCGCAAGTTAACAGGCACTAATGGGCTAGTCAAAGGCAGCGAGGAAATCGAATTTGCTTGGGTTTCTAAACTAGCTCCCATCTGTCTAAGCATCCTTTCCGTGTGGTCGCGGGAAGGAATTGCCTGATGTAAGATGGTATTCCCGCGCGCGAAAAGACTGGCTAGCAGAATGGCTGACTTAATTTGAGCACTGGGAACAGGCAGGGCCAAATCTATGCCCCGCAACTTTTTCCCCTTAATGACCAGGGGAGCAAGGGAATCCCGCGCCCTTCCCTGGATGTCAGCACCCATCAGCCTCAGTGGCTCGATCAACCTGCCCATGGGGCGATTACGAAGAGAGGTGTCCCCCGTAATGACAGACAGGAAAGGCTGGCTGGCGAGAAGACCACCCAGAAGGCGCATCGTGGTAGCGCTGTTTCTGGCATCAAGTACATTGCTGGCTTCCTTTAGGCCATCTTCGCCAGCTCCTGAGACTGATACAATAGGCGAGTCTCGCGACCCTTTTCTGTCGATCTTCACTCCCAGGGCTTTGAGGCACCTGACCGTGGACAGGCAATCAGCGCCCGGCGCGAAATTATCGATCTGAGCTTTACCTCTGGCTAGGCTATTCAGGATAACAGCCCGGTGGGAAATAGATTTATCCCCAGGCAGAACTACCTCCCCCTCCAATCTGGAACAAGGTTTGATGGTTCTTATCGTATCTGTTTTAGCCATTCTTGTCTTGCTTTGTTGGCCTCGGCTAAGGCCTGTTCCAAGCGTTTATCTCCTTCAGCTGCCAGTTGCCGATACGTCTCCAATTCCTGGCTGAATTTATCTATCCAGTAGACTATGGCTTCTTGATTGCTGAGGCAGATATGAGAATTCACTTCAGGATTCCCCGAGGCCAGGCGAGTAAGGTCATGATAGCCTGAGGCCGCCAGTTTGGACATCTTAGACCAGGAAGGATTCTTGGTGGTTAGCGATACCAGGGCCGCCGAGAGCAACATCGGTAGGTGGCTAATTCCAGCTACCAAATTATCATGCTCTTCAGCATCAATAAGAAAAGGCATGGCTCCCAGCTTCTCAGTCATGTCTATCACCGTATCTATTGACTTTTTTGAAGCTTTGTCTGAAGGGGTGAGACAGTAAGTGCACCCCTGAAACAATTCGGCTGTAGCAGCCTGGATGCCGTAGGCCTCCCTGCCGGCCATTGGATGTCCGCCAATGAAGTATACCGTTGGCGGCAGTAATTGCTTGGCCCATTTCATGACTTGGACTTTGGTGCTAGCGGTATCGGTGACAATGCAACCAGAAGGAAGATAGGGGGCTATTTCGGAGAAGATTTTCCCTATGGTCAGAACCGGTGTGGCGATGATGACAAAATCGGCTTGTCTTACCGCATCCTTTACATTGGTTTCACCTCGCTCAATGGCGCCCAAACTTAGGGCATTGGCTACGGTTTCCTGGCGACGGCTATAGCCGACGATTTCCCACCTAGATTTCTTCCCCTGTGTTAGAGCTAACCCTATTGAGCCACCGATTAGCCCCAAACCGATGATGGTGACCAGCACGATATCATTATAGCAATGTAAGGCTAGGCTGTCATTGTCAATTCTCTTCCTTTTGTCATTCTGAGCGCAGCGAAGAATCTCACCCCTGCCCTATCATTGCCAGGCACGCGGTGGCGGAGCAATCTCAAAATCCTGGACACTGCCACGCCCCGCTCGCAATCACAAAGGAGAAAGGGTTCAGAACAACAAGACCGGTTCTGCGCCTTACGGATTATCTCTTTCTGGTGAGGTAGCTCGCTCCGAAAAGGAGAATGGCGCTTACGCCAAAGCCTATCAGGCCGAGGTCTTCTTTGAGAGGAATGTCAAGACTCGGTATCTTACCCAATAGGCCTATTAGCCCGCCGCCTATGAGAGCAACTAGGGCACCTTGTGGTGTCACTTTCAGCTTCTCCCTGTAGAATCCAGCGATTACAGGAACGACCAAGCCACAGGTGAAGATGGTATAGGCAAAAAGAAGGGAAGAAATCACCCCTTTCAAAACCATTGCCAGCCCCAGTGCTAGCAAACCCAGAATGATGATGTTAAAGCGGGTAAGCAAAATCGTCCTCTTTTCGCTAAGTGAAGGCAGAAAGTGCTTCATTATGTCTTGGGTCACGATGACACTCTGGCTCAGGAGACAGGTATCGGCTGAGGACATAAGCGCTGCAACCAGAGCGGCGAGGACTACCCCGCCCAACCACGGGGGAAGTACTTCGATTATGATTTGAGGGAATGCTTGTTCCGGAGAAATCTGTGCGTAAAGAACTCTGGCGCCCATTCCGATTAAGACAATGGCGAAAGCCAACGGAATAAACGCAGAGGCAGAGAGAAAAGCTGCTCTTTGAGCGGTCTTTTCGTTTCTGGCACAAAGAAGGCGGGTGTACATATCTGGGCCGACAACATAAGTTGCTCCCACCAGAATCAGAAGCGATAGAAGTGCTTTCCAGTCGAAATGAGAGCTTACCGGGAAAGAGAAAAAATCTTGGGGCAGAGAAAGCCTTAGCCCCTCTAGTCCTCCTGCTTGAGGAAGGAGTAATGCTAGAGTGATAAAGATGCCAAGGTAAATTATTATTGCTTGAAAAAAGTCGGTGCGAATTACTGAGAACTGGCCACCGATAATGGTGTAGGTGACAAAGACTGTGGTAAAGCTGACCATCCAAAAAGTGGCGGAGCCCATCCCCAGGATGGACAGGACTTTTCCAGCAGCCACAATCTGTCCGGCTACTACCCCTACCCAGGCGATAACGATAAGAACAGAAGCTGCCAAGCCTACGCGGCGGTCATACTGCTTTTCCACTAGCTCGGGAAGAGTATAAACGGTAGCGCCTCTCACTCTTTTGGCGAAGAAAGCCCCGAGAAATACCAGACCGATAGAGCCGACAAGTAGCCACCAAACTCCGGTCAGACCTTGCCCAAACCCCAGGCCAGCCATGCCCACCGTTACTGAGCCTCCTAGCACTGTGGCGATAAAAGACCCCGTGATGAATGCTACGCTGATTTGGCGCTGAGCAACAAAGAAAGCGTTTTGAGTTTTTACCTTTTTCCTTGCTGCTAGCCCGATGCCTACCATAGCCAGGGAGCAAGACACAACTATGATGAGTTGAATCACATTACTCCCTTAAATGAATGCAGTCGCCGACAAGGACGGTTCTTGAGGAACCGTCTTTCTGTTTCACTACGAGTGCTCCAGTGCCATCAATATCTGTAGCCCGTCCTACTACCTCCTCGCCTAGACTCATTATTCTCACTTCTTTATTTAGCGTCACGGACAGTTCTTTCCCCTCTTTGAGCAAATCTGGTTTCATTAACAGAGCCTGCCGCTGCTCTATTTCCGTTATCAATACGCGTAGAAGTTCTTTCCTGGAGATTTCCTTTCCCAGTATATCCTTCAGGGAGGTCGCCGTTTTTTCAAACCCAGCAACGGAGGAATTGGCGTTTATACCTATCCCCACGTTCACATAATTTACAGCATCTAATTCAGCATCCATTTCTGCCAGTATGCCGCATACCTTCCTGCCTCCAATCAAAACGTCATTGGGCCATTTCAATTCAGCCTTTAACCCAAAAAGCTTCCTAATTGTAGCTGCCACGGCAACAGACGCCATCAGGTTTATCCTGGGAGCATATGCCGGACTTATTCTGGGGCGCAAAAGGATAGTGAAGTAGATTCCTCCCTCTGGCGAGAGCCATTCACGGCTCAATCTTCCCCGCCCGTGGGTCTGGGCTTCGGCAATCACGATTGTTCCTTCCTTTGCTCCCCTTTTAGCTAACTCCCTTGCCGCATCCATGGTCGAGCCAATCTCTCGGAAGTGATGAATCCTTTGCTCTAGACCGGGAAATTCGTAAGGAAGCAGCAAATCGGGAGAGAATACCAGCCTGTATCCTCTCGGAGATGCGTCTATTACGTAGCCGTCCTTTTTTAAGCCACGAATGTGTTTCCAGACAGAAACCCTGGAGATGCCGAACTGTCGAGAAAGCTTGTCGCCAGAAACATAATCAGTGCGGTCTCTCAGAGCCTCTAGTATATGTGCTCTCATTTCGTTAACCCTTGTTTTTTGGATGTTAACCACTGCACCAGTATTTGTCAATCGGCGCGTCGTTTGACTATTTCTATTGCTTTGCGTATCATTGTCTCTGTAGCGCTTCGCGCAATTTCATATAGAATCCTCTCGAGCGAGAGGGCCTGGATGGAAAGAGCTGTTTTCTAGACTCTGATGGACATAATCTGGCTGGGGCATTCTTGTTTCCTGATTAGAGGGAAGGAAAGAACCATCATAACGGACCCATGTCATCCGGATCTGGGGTATCACCTGGGTGACCCTGAGGCAGATATAGTGACATTGAGCCACTTTCATCGTGGTCATAGCTACACTGAGGGTGTCGCTAATGACCCCAAACAAATAAAAAGCGCCGGGGAATACGAAATAGGTGGGACTTTCATTACGGGAATCGCATCTTTCCACGATAATAAGAAGGGGGAAGTGCGGGGTAAGAATACCATCTACGTTGTCGAGATGGATGGTATGACTTTATGTCACCTGGGTGATTTGGGACATCCCTTGGATTCACATTTGATAGAAGAAATAGGAGATATAGGCATACTTTTTTTGCCTGTTGGGGAAGTGTCTACTATACCTATTGACACGGCGGTGGAAATAGTAAGACAATTAGAGCCTGCTATTGTCATCCCCATGCACTATAAGACAGAGGTGTTCACCGGCAATCTCAGTCCGGTGGGCAGGTTCCTGGAAGAAATGAGAATTCGGGAGTTAGAAGCAAAGTCCAAGCTCTCGATTACTTCGTCATCACTGCCCGGCAGCACACAAACCGTAGTTCTCAGCCACGGCTAAACGCCGAATGTCGAAGGATGAGCAGGTTCACAGCTTAGCAGCTTGGTGCTTCTGCTGGCAATGCCTTGATGGGCAGTCTCAAACAGCCTTAGAATCTGACGGCACAAGCGGGCAGCCGACAGTTACCTTCGCCTCTTGGGACTGGTCTTCTGCTTCTTGGGACTGCCCTTCTGCTTCTTGAGACTGCCAGCGAAAGCGTCAATATCCATGGCAGCTAAAGTCATGGTTTGAAGCGTACCCCTTGAGCCCAGTGCTATCGCGACCTTGGACACTGCCTCATTGCTTGGCGCGTCTAAAATGTTTACGAAATCATACGGTCCTAGTACAGCATACTGAGCCAGGACCTTTGCTCCCATTGCCTCCACTTCTTTGTTGACCTCTTTGATCCTTCCGGGATTCGCCGTGATAGTCTTTCTTCCCTCGTCGGTAAGGGTTGTCAACATTACGAATCTAGCCATCTTTATACCTCCTCTGCGCTATTTTGCACGTCAAAAACCTCGGGTTAAGCCCCGCTTGTGCCCCCACAGAAAAGCTCGAGTACCGGTCGCTCAAAGATTGGACTAGTTGGCATCTCGGACCTCATTCTGCACCAATATTATATCACTACTTAGGCGAATATTTCTCCAGCAGTTCTTTTTCCCTCTCCCTCATCTTTTCTTCCGCTCCTGATTCTTCATGATCGTAGCCCAGAAGGTGAAGTACCCCGTGGATAACCAGCAATGCCAGTTCTCTTTCGGTTGAGTGCCCTTGCTCTCTGGCTTGTACCGCTGCTTGGGGACAGGAGATGATTACCTCACCCAGCCTGGTTACCCCATCGGGAGGGAGACCAAAGGAGGAGTCGGCTTCCTTTTGCGGAAGCATGTAGAAGGCCAGCACATCCGTAGGCTCATCCACCCCCCGGTAGTCTCGATTCAGTCTTCGCACCGTCTCAGAATCGGTGAAAAGCAGGCTCACCTCGTAAGGGGAAGCCGCCCCTTCAGCTTTGAGGAGTTGCTGGACTATCTTCTTGACCCAGGCTTTATCCACTAACGCCTGGAATGCTTCCGCAGCGTGGATGTCGATTTGTTCCTTCACAGTAAATGGCCCAGGGAAGTATCATAACAGGCAATTCAATTGGTTTCAACGAATGTAGTAAAATGATATTGATGACGGTGACGCCTCTCAGAAAGCAATATCTCAGAGTTAAGGATAAGTATCCCGGCGCTATTGTTTTCTTCCGCTTAGGTGATTTCTATGAGACCTTCGATGAAGATGCCAAGGTCGCTGCGCGAGAACTGGACGTTGTCCTGACGTCTCGGGAGATGGGAAAGGGGCAGAGAGTGCCCAT
>Ga0209427_10001600_pt1 | contig 26240 bp, 19 predicted proteins | sample DeeMarSWOR136_30_FD_187465 | JGI IMG/M metagenome (GOLD analysis project Ga0209427, IMG submission 187465) | Marine sediment microbial communities from White Oak River estuary, North Carolina - WOR-1-36_30 (SPAdes) (version 2) | ecosystem: Environmental > Aquatic > Marine > Intertidal zone >...
TGGCTCGTCAACGATGACGTATGCGATGTCGTAGGCTTCTAGAAGAGTCCATACTCTCTGAGTGAGCCAGCTTCTGTGCCTGAATTCAATGGCATACCTATACGAGAAGTCGAGTGCTGAAAGGAACGACTCTAGACTTGCAAAAGTAGCTATATCCCATGGGGGAAGTTGAATCAACAGGACCTCCAAGTTCGAGCGCATCGGTTTCATCTTTACTAAGAACTCGGTCAGCAGCTCTCCTGCCTCGGAGAAAAGGTCCAAGCGATTGTTGTGTGTCACTCTGTGAGGAATCTTTGCAGTGAAGAACTTGCGCTCTGGAAGACTAGTCGCTAGATATTCGACAAATGAGTCCTTCAGCGGGCCATAGAATGTTGCATTTATCTCTGCAACGTCGAAATAGCAAAGGTATTGCTGAAGCATCGGAGTGCGAGTCCCGTAAAAGACGCCGTTCCACTCAGGATAAGACCAGCCGCACGTGCCAACATGGACTCCTTCTCTTACAGACATCTTGCTCTCCAATATGGCCATACAAATGACTATCTTCAGTTCATTGAAAAGCACCACCAAAACTCAAACCTTTTACCTGCGCAGAGTAGTTGCCACAAGACTTGCGGTGTGCGGCAGATTCAACTTCCTCTCACACAAGAAGGCTGTAGAAGAGAGATTCGGTGTAAAGAAGTTCGACTTCGAGATAGTCCCCCGATACAACATCGCCCCGACCCAGCAGATTGCAGCCATTCTTGCAGACCCAGAAGTTCAACTCGTTGGGATGCACTGGGGATTCATTCCTTTCTGGGCAAAGGACAAGAACATTGGGAACAGGATGATCAATGCACGCTCTGAAACCGTTGCAGAGAGCAAGGCATTCAAACACTCATTCATGAAGAAGAGATGCCTTATTCCAGCGACCGGGTTTTACGAGTGGCGAAAAATAGGAAAAGTCAAGAAACCGATGCACATCAGACTCGAGTCCAGACAACCCTTTGCCTTTGCGGGAATCTACAATCACTGGAAGTCACCCTCAGGGAATACTCTCATGAGCTGCGCGATTCTGACGACTTCCCCTAATGAGTTGTTGGAGCCGATTCATAATCGGATGCCTGTGGTACTGCAACGTAAGGACGAATCGATGTGGCTAGATCCAGAGAACGAAGATGTGGAGAACCTCAAGAGACTGCTGAATCCATACGCGTCAGAACATATGGAGGCTTATGAGATCTCGACCTACGTGAACTCGACTTCGAATACCGGCCCCATGTGTACAGTGCCTGTGGAGAGTGCCTCTCTATAGCTAAGCCTTCCACCGGAAGGGTAAAACGCCGAGTATTCTTACCAACAGTCATCATGAAGACCATCGACCTCCGCAGTGATACGGTAACGAAACCCACTGACCAGATGATTGAGGCAATAGTGAAAGCACACAAGGAAGACCGCTTCGGCGATGATGTCATCGGCGAAGACGCCGTGGTCCATGAACTGCAAGACAAGGCGGCCGGAATTCTGGGCAAAGAGTCAGCACTGCTCGTTACCTCGGGAACACAGGGCAACGTCGTATCGTTGCTTGCTCAAGCAAAGCCCGGCGAGGAAGTTGTCGTCGAGGAACGGTCTCACTCCTACGTTCACGAAGCAGGTGCAATGGCATCGCTTGGAGGGCTCTACCCCAAGCCTGTACCAGGCGATAGAGGGTATATCACACCTGAAACTCTTAGGCATGCAATCAGTATTGACGATCCGCACTACGCAAAGACCACATTGGTCATTCAAGAGAATACACACAATGCCTCTGGTGGTGCAATCATTAGACCTGAGCAGTTCGATGCCCTTGCCGATGTTGCTCACGAGAATGGTCTGGCAGTGCATTGCGATGGAGCACGATTGTTCAACGCTGCGGTTGCACTCGACATTCCAGCCAAAAGGCTAGTAGAAAAGTCAGATAGCGTAATGGTCTGCTTGAGCAAGGGTCTCTCAGCTCCAGTGGGATCGATAGTTGCTGGCACTGAAGAGTTCGTCTACAAGGCTCATAGGGTCAGAAAGAAACTGGGGGGAGGAATGCGTCAAGCAGGTCTGATAGCAGCTCCGGGTATCGTGGCTCTTGAAAGCATGGTGGATAGACTTAGAGAAGATCATGAGAACACTCTGTTGCTATATGGCGAGCTCTCAAAGATCACGGATTTGGTTGTTGAGGAACCAGAAACCAACATTCTTTTCATACGACTGGACAACACGAAGATCAACTCTATGCAACTCGCAGCAGAACTGAAGAAGCGGAACATACTGATTTATGGAGATCCTCACTTCGGAACCCGTACGCGGCTAGTCGTGCACAGAATGGTAAGCAAAGAAGACATCATCCGTTTTTCCAATGAAGTGGAAGACATCCTGAGCAAGTAATCCCTCGTCCTACAAAGACGTCTGACATAGCTCAACCAGCACACCGCCCGTAGACTTAGGATGCACAAATGCGATTCTCATATTGTGTGCGCCAAGTCTAGGTTCCTTATCGATTAGTTGCGCGCCTTTGGCCTCATGCTGTTTGAGAGCCTGTTCGATGTCGTCAACCCTGATAGCTATATGATGAATACCTGGTCCACGTTTGGCCAAGAACTTGGCAATAGGACTATCATCGGAGGTAGGTTCTAGAAGTTCGATGCTACTCTCACCAATTCCAAAGAATGCCACTCGCACCTTCTGTCCCTCGACAACCTCCTCACCTCCGTATTCTAGTCCGAGACCATCTCGGTAGTAGGGGATCAGCTCCTCAATGCTCTCTACTGCAATCCCGATATGTTCAATCTTCTCAACCATCATCTCTCAATCACCTACAAGATATCTGCTGCCTTGTATTCACCGAAAACATCGCGAAGGACACCGCAAATCTCGCCCAGAGTGGCATATACCTTGACGGCGTCCAGAATGATGGGAACTAGGTTCGCGTCCCCTTTCGCCCCTTCGCGCAGTGCATCAAGAGAAGCTTCAACCTTGAATGTATCACGTTTGCTCCTGATGTCCTTCAGTCGCGCAACCTGTTCCGATTCAGCCTGAGGATTCACTCTGAGGTAGTCGAACCGCTGCTCTTCATCTACAGTGAACTCGTTGACTCCTACAACGATCCTCTCGCCGCTGTCGACTCTCCGTTGGTAGTCGTAGGCGCTGTTGTGAATCTCGCTCTGGATGTATCCTCGCTCAATCGCTGCCGGAGCTCCACCCATCTCATCTATCTTCTTGATATACTCCATAGCCCTATTCTCAATCTCCGCGGTCAATACTTCCACGAAGTAAGAACCAGCCATCGGGTCGACTGTGTCACCAACGGCGGTTTCATGCGCAATTATCTGCTGGGTTCGCAGTGCGATCTGAACTGATTCCTCAGTTGGAAGTGACAGAGCTTCATCTCGAGAGTTTGTATGTAGGGACTGGGTCCCACCTAGAACGGCTTGAAGGGCTTGCAGGGTCACACGAACAACGTTGTTGTCTGGTTGCTGTGCTGTGAGTGTATAACCCGCGGTTTGAGTGTGGAATCTCATCCGAGAGGAATTGTCATCCCTTGCACCAAAACGTTCTTTCATGATTTTGGCCCAGAGCCTTCTTGCCGCTCTGAATTTGGCAATCTCCTCGAAGAACTCGCTCGCAGACCCGAAGAAGAATGAGAGTCGAGAGGCGAAGGAATCAACGTCGAGACCTGCTTTGATTGCTGCTTCAACATAGGCTATTCCATCTGCCAGGGTGAAAGCAACTTCCTGGACAGCCGTAGACCCTGCCTCCCGAATGTGATAGCCTGAGATGCTTATACTATTGAAGAGCGGCATGTTCTCGGAGCAGAACTTGAAGGTGTCAGTAATCAGACGCATTGAAGGGCCTGGAGGAAAGATGTAGGTCCCCCTCGCTGCATATTCCTTCAAGATGTCATTCTGGATAGTGCCTCGCAACTTATCCATTGAAACACCCTGCTTCTCAGCCACCGCGATATACATTGCCAACAACACCGCGGCCGAGGAATTGATGGTCATCGACGTGCTGACCTTGTCCAATGGGATCCCATCGAAGAGGATCTCCATGTCGGCCAACGAATCGATGGCAACTCCGACCTTCCCTACTTCGCCCTTGGCCAACTCGTGGTCAGAGTCGTAGCCGATTTGCGTGGGCAAGTCGAAAGCCACAGACAAACCGGTCTGGCCTTGCTCTAGGAGAAAGCGGTATCGTTCGTTGGTTTCCTTGGCCGTAGCAAAGCCGCTGTATTGCCGCATCGTCCAGAAGCGGCCCCTGTACATTGTCGGTTGGACTCCTCGAGTAAACGGAAACTCTCCCGGGAAACCAATGTCCTTCATATAGTCGATGGGCTCCATGTCTGCGGGAGTATAGAGTCGCTTCACAGGAATCCCTGAAACGGTTTCGAACTCCTCCTTCCTCTCGGGGAACCGACCTATGACTTTCTTAACAATGACATCCCTCCACCGCTTAAGCGCATGGGGAAGTGTTTCCTTCTCACCCATGGTAGAACACCTACTCTCTGTACTTGACCAAGAACTCTGCGATTAGCCTCTCGGCTACTGTGTACGGGTCTTCATTCCTCTTGGCAATCTTCGCTATTGCGTCATCGTACTCGGGTTCATCACGTAGCTTCTCGAGTAGTTTCCGAGTCAGTTTGTCCCTCATGAGGTCCTCAAGTTCGTCACGGCTTCGCTTGAGGTCCTTCTGATTCAACAGGCCGCTCTTCTTGAGAAACTCGATATGCTGTTCAATCTTCTCCACCAGCTCCGGAATACCATCACCCGACCGAGCATCTGTAAGAATCACAGGCGGAGTCCAATCTCGCTGCCTAGAGTCCAGCTCAAGCATAGCATTGATCTCCATCACCTTGTTGTCGGCACCTGGTAGATCGCTTTTGTTCACGACGAAGATGTCTGCGATTTCCATGATCCCAGCTTTGATAGCCTGAATATCATCTCCACTTCCAGGCACATCGGTGACAATGACTGTCTGAGCGATTTCTATGATCTCAACTTCGGCCTGTCCGGCACCAACGGTTTCCACAATGATGACGTCCTTCCCGAAAGCATCAATCGCGCGTACGGCGTCAGAGGTGCTCCTGGCTAAACCGCCCAGATGACCACGTGTACCCATGCTTCGCACGTACACAGCTTCATCAAGAGTATGCTCCTGCATGCGTATCCTGTCACCCAGAAGAGCGCCTCCTGAGAATGGGCTAGATGGATCAACACATACTATTCCGATAGTCTTCTGCTTCTTCCTAAGTTCAGGGATGAGCTTTGTCACAATCGTACTCTTGCCTGAACCGGGCGGACCAGTGATTCCAATGATGTGGGCTTTCCCAGTGTGCTTGTACAGCTTCGCTAGAACCTTCGATGCAAGGAGGTCTTCATCCTCTATCAGCGTGATAAGCCGTGCCAGAGCACGTCTGTTGCCCTTCAGAACACCATCAATCAACTCGGATTCTGACAACAAGCCCGTCCTCACAGTGCCAAGGTTATGTCTTCACATTTGCTTTGATGTACTCAACAATCTCATCAAGAGAGGTTCCAGGCCCAAAGATCTCCGCGATACCAGCCTTTTTGAGTTCGGGCAGGTCATCCTCAGGTATTATTCCGCCCCCAACAACCAGGATATCTGTGGCACCCTCCTTCTTTAGAAGCTCCATCACCTTTGGAAACAGAGCCATGTGGGCGCCGCTAAGGATGCTCAGTCCAATGCACGAAACTGCTTCGTCGATTGCAGCTCTCACTATCATCTCAGGAGTCTGCCGAAGTCCGGTATAGATTACCTCCATTCCTGCATCGCGAAGTGCCCGAGCTACAACTTTCACGCCACGGTCATGGCCATCAAGCCCAGGCTTTGCCAACAGAACACGGATCTTCTTTGCTGAACCCAAAAGCCCACCTCTTTCTTGGTTGAACAACGTCAAACCTGTTCTCACGATATAAAGGCTTTCGATTTTCGGAGAAAGAACTAGTGCCTTCTTCCCCTTTCAGAGGTTCGAGGTTATCTGAGTGCCTCTGACGAGTCGGGATAGATCAATACATAGACCGCTTGATTGAGAGTCAGTATGTTACTGTCAACCCACTGAAAGACCATATCCACATTCTCTTTGGAAGAGAGCTTAGCGAGCGCCTTGAGTGTCGCATCACGACAATCGGGAGTCTCCAGCAAGTCTTCGATTGTCTTGACCATTATCATCTGGCGGACATCAGGTGTGCTCTCGGTCAGCCAATGGAGAACGCTCTCTTGAATGTCAGCACCGATGCCAGAATGAGTAGCTGCCTCGCTTAGAGTATTTGATATCTGCGCTACAACATCCTTGTTCTTGATGTCCTTCAACTCACTTTCAACTATGCTGACAACCACGGCAGTGATGTCGGGGTCGCGTCGAATGATATCAAGGAGATCTGCGCGGGCTCTCATCGGCCCTTCGTCTTCATCCCTAGTCAAGACTATCGTGACTCCTTTCAGGTCTGTGCTGAAGTCACTTCTATCTAGAATATAGATGTTGTGCGTTTGGTTGTCAAAGAAAGTTGACGAGTTCCTCAAGCGAGTCGACAACTACGTCGGGAGCTACTCCCTCGTACTTGGCCATCAACTCGCCAAGGTTCCGCTCCCTCCAATTCACCCATACGGTTCTCAGTCCCACCGATGAAGCTCCAACTATGTCAGAGTAGAACTCATCTCCAATCATGAGTGATTCCTTTGGAGAAGCATCTAGCTTCTCAAGAGAATACTCAAAGGGCTGCTTCATGGGCTTGTAGGCCTCCACATCACTTCCATCTACTGTCACATCGATATATCGAGCGACTCCGAGATCCTCTAGAATGATGTCAACGTGGCCTTCAAAGGAGTTCGTCACAACAGCCATTCTTGTTCCATTGGCCTTCAGTGAAGATAGAAGCTGTTCGGCACCAGGCATTAGATCTGACATTTCAAGATGCAACTGCTTGAAGTACTGTGTTCCTCTTTCCAGAAGGTCCTCACTGATTGGTAACTCCAGCGCTTCGGCAGTGGTCCTTGTTGCGTCCTTGACAACATCGAAGGGACTCTTGTAGTGTGCACCGCGAACGATCTGTTTCAGTTCAGCCCTGTAGTTTCGAACCAATTCCATGATATAGTGATTCAGCAAATCTGTGGGATTTGGAACGCACTGGGCAAGAAGCCATTCACTTGCTCTGATTGGGTATGCGTTCGTATCTGTAAGTGTTGAATCCAAGTCGAATATGATGGCATCATAGTCCAGCAGACTGAATCCATTCACAACAGATCATTCTCCGTAGCTCAGCCGCCTTTGCCAAGGTATATGCCATTTGGATCGAGTTTGTGCATGATTTCTATCTGGTCTTTAGAAGGCTCTCTGGTAGTAGGGATCTTGTCGGGTACAATCAGGTCAAACATGACGTTGTCAAGGACATCGTCCACAGAATATCCGGGATGAATGGACATCAGCCGGATCTTTCGAGTTTCAATATCAAAGTCCATTTGGCAAATGTCCGTGATCACTACCTCTGGGCCTCCACCTACCATTGACCATTTCTCACGAGAACCTAGACCTTCCAAGTGGCCGGGTGACGTCATATAATCCAGCTTCTTGACGAACTTGCGTTTGTCGTGCGTCATCATGACAATTAGCCGCTTTGCAGAGGATGCTATGTCATTCCCCCCTCCACTCCCTGGAAGCTTCACTTTGGGATTGTCGTAGGGACCTATGTAGCTCGTGTTCAAGTTCCCATATTCGTCTATTTGAGCGGCACCGAGAAAGCCGACATCGATCATGCCACCCTGTAAAATGAAGCCAAGAGTTTCAATCAGACCAATGGCGGCCGAGCATCCGAAGTAGTATCTAGAGTCAGCCACTGACAGAGGTACGTTCCTAGGCCTGGCATCGATGAAACCGGCCTCTGAGATAAGATTCGCTCTGGGCGCATGCGTTTCTTTGGCGAGTAGCGCCGCAAGTAGAGGCATTCCAGTTCCGCCGAAAACGTTCTCTCCGTCCCTAACGTGACTAGAAGCGCAGGCAACAAGGAATTCAATCTTTGTGTACTCAATCACTTCTAATACCCCCATGGTTTTGTTGCTCGTAGGCTGTTCAATCGTTCCCAGCCCACCAAGTTGAGGTAGGCATGGTGGTCATCAACTCCAAGGATGTAGTCGTTCAGGTATTCCTGCCAGCCCTCCTCAGTGCTTGTCATCTTGTGAAACATCATTAGATGCTCTAAATCGTAATCGTAATAGTCGTGGCACATCATAGGGTGTGCGATGTATGGTAGCACAACCACATGGTCGACGTACATGGCAGGTATCTTTGTCTGGTCAGGCCTGAATCGAACCTCTTCCTCGTCAATGAGTTCCTCCGCCAGTACGATGAGCTTCTTGCCGCAACGTGAGAGCTCGATGTCTTCGCCGACTATGCCATCAATCTGCGCGTTGCCATTCTTGTCCACTCTCTGGACGTGTACTATGCTGAAGTCAGGCTGCAGCGATGGAACAAGACAGATTTTCTCTCCCGTGAATGGGCAGTCTATCACCTTCAGCTTGTCGTCACCACGATATCTGGACAGTCTGGCCATGTCGGTACCCATCATGCTGCGGAGCGGCATGAAAGGCACGTTGAGTGCCCCACCAAGAAAACGCATCGCCATTGCCAGGTTTGTATAATCCTCGACTTGCACAGCTCCGTCGGCCACTCTGCGGCGCATTACATAGGAGAGACCTAGGGCCTCAATCGCGGCAAACGCTATCTCGAAACGAGATGCCACTCCCGACCCAGCCATAATCTCGATATCGACTTCTGAGCCGCAGGTGGTGATCGTCAGGTCCTTCACTCCCTGACGAACCAATTCATGTGAGAAAGCGATTGGGGCGCGTTGGAATCCAAATCCCCCCCAAGCGAGAGTGGCTCCATTGTTAACCTTCTTCGCAGCTTCGGCGATGTCTATTCGTTTGTCTTCGACTTCAGGCTCTGTCAAGTGATTCACCCTTTGTTACTAGCAGGTGGTGTCATGAAGCGGCCAAACGACCAGTTCCTTTTATCTTTGACTAACGGAGGCCGCTGCATCTCATATTGTTCAAAGTGTCCGGATTCACTTTGCAGCGAATCTCATCATTGATGTTTCTTTTGGTCATGATGGCGGCAGAGAGTGGTGCCCTGAATCAACTGTAGTTCGTCAAAAGCTAAAAACTCAAAATCATATTTTCCTTATTGTGACCTGAAACCTACAGACCCAACTATCAAATTCAGATGGAGGTGAGTCACAATGAATGAGGTGACCAGATGGATTATTGACGTGAGTTTTGACACTGGTTGGTTTGGCTGCTTGCTTCTCACTTCTGACAGAATAGTCGTTGCTAGAACTGAACAGAAACGTTGCGAAACAGATGGTGGGCGTCTGATGGAATTCATCTCCCGCCGAATCGATATCAAGGTGCGCAGAGAGGGTGAGCAAAGGAGGCTCTCTTACATGACAATGCATCCTGACAACATACTAGCGGCAGACACCAAGAATGTGGCAACACCATACTCAGAGATAGAGAAAGTTGAGATGAAGGAACCTGGTCGAATCTGGGCCGGCAGAATCACGATCTCGACAACCAAGAGAGAGAGGCCGTACAAGTATCCTCTGAGAGAGGGAGAAGAGGTGTTTTCCCGACATGTCAGTCTGGTGCGTTCTTTCCTCCCTGACAGACTCATTGTTACCTAGGAGGCTGTAAGGTACCTAATCTGCCACAATACTGCTGGCAAAGAACAAGCTGGGTTCTATGGTATCACTATTCTTGTTTTGAAGATTCCTTGGGTTCTTCCGCCTTCTTAGTATCCTTCTTGTCCTTCCAGCAATCAAGGCAAAGCCTGCGACCTGCATAGATTCTCCTACCATATCGCTCGATTGTACCACAAGTATCACAAGACATACAGATGGTGGTTTATTCTACGTAGATTAATCATGCGTTAGCTCAACGTTCACTGGCCTTTCGAAAAAGGATTATGAGTTCTTGGTTTTTCGTCATATTATATGCTACAAAATCTAAAATTAACTCACACTCATCTAGAAACACCTGAGGCTCCACATCTCGGTCAGTGTTTGGCAAAGACGGTCCTGAGATGTCGCGAGGGAACTCGATGTGATGAAGATGCTCGTGGTTGAAACTCCTAACGGTCGCAGACCCACTGCACGTGCCTGCAACAAGGGTCAAAGAGAACTACTAAGGATAGGATTGCCGCTTCTATTGGTCATCATTTTGGTCCTCCCGATTTGCTGCACGAATGTCGGGCAGCAGACATCAACCTCGCGGAACAACGTGATAGATGAGCATTTCGAGCCTTCTTCGAACCTGATTAGGGTTAATCTACCATACTATGTTCATTCAGTTGCAGCCGGCAATACAACTCACGGGCGAGGAGTTGCATGGGTTTTCAATGGGACACTCCGGTTCAGAGATCCAATCAATCTAGTAGATGCTTCGGTTGACATTGGCATGGGAAGCGTCTTCCATCAAACTCTAATCGGCGCTGACATAGATGCAGATGGTTTCACTGAGTTCTTGGTCATGGTGCTCAGCGGGTCCATGAATCTAGTAGTCGTTGATTTCGATACAAGCTCTGCCACCGAGTATGAGATGCTCCTCGGAGACCCTCTAGGAATCATTATCGGTGATTTCAATGGTGATGCAGTGACAGACGTAGGAGCGTATGATTCCATTCGTCTAATCACAAAGGACCTTAGCACTGATGCCATCATAGGCGTATACCCTGAGACTCCATTCATGGACGGAGAGATTGTAAAAGCCTGTGTAGGTAACTTCTCATCGATTGCAGGCGATGAGATTGCCGTCATGTACCGTGACAGGCCGGGGTCAGGCATGGAGAAAACAGTTGTTGAGACTGCATATGGAAATGGAACTACCATCGACAAGGTTGAGTCCTTGCAGCAGCAGCACGGATCTGATATCACAAGTTTCGAAACCGAAGGTGACTTTGACAGTGTTGCAGTGACTATGTACTACTATCAGACAGGAGAAACTGTGCTGATTGGCTTCGATTCCACTCTGGCTCCCAGGTTTGAGTATAAGGATCCCAGATACTTTGGAGAGTCGTATATCAAGACTGGAATGTTCAACATGGACTCCCAAGAGGATCTTGTTGTTGTTCCAAGTCAGTGGTTCACCATGTGGTTCTTTGACGGAGTTGATGGTAGGCTCATTGGATTCTCGGAAGAGGAATGCATGGCTATGTCTGCGCGAGCTTTTGCCACGGGATTCTTTGACGCTGACTCTCATAGTGACGTTTCAATAGAAGGCCCAAGAGGGCAGTTTGCACTGTTCAGAGGCAGCAACAGAGAAACTGGCTATGAGGATCCAAGACTCCCGGGATCCTTCGAGCAGATTCTCTCATACGATATGAACGGAGATAATCGAAACGACGCGGTACTGCTGTATGGGCAGATTAGTGTCCTCATCAGTGATACTCAACCTCCGGATGTAATACTTGATCCACTCTATCCTATACATCCGACAATATATGACCCGTACCTGAAAGTGGAACTCACTGCGACCGATGAGATGTACGTCGGGGAAGCCAAGGTCTACATCCGCCCAGCAGACCTCATTGCGGTCCCAGGATATCAGGAGAATGACATGACAGAAGCGCCCAATGGGAAGTATATCTTCCTTGAAACTAATCTTCAGCCAGGTGACTATCACTACTATATTGAGATCATGGACCCATATCTAAACACCTACTCGTACGGGAACTACACCAATCCACACACTCTGAATGTCGAAGGACACTTTGCGTCCGGTGTGCAATATAATGTCACATTTGACGAAGCTGAGCGCCATATACTTGCGCTAGGCAACGACTCCCTTGGTGAGAAACGCATTTACAACGTTGTTACTGATTGGAACGCGCGAACAGCGACACTATTGGCTTTCAGCCCTGATTTCACAAAGCTAGGCGAATTCGTTCTTGAGAACGTCACTACGGAACAGGAGTTCGAAGTCTACACAGGTATGTTCGATGGTGATGCTGTATTGGATCCAATATTAATCGGTACAAACTATACGCACCTTAGGATTTGGGCATTCAACGGTGACACGCTCCAATCATGGAAGAATGCAACCTATGACCTATATCCAGCGAAGAAGGCACACTATGCGGTTATTGTCGATGACGATGGTGATGGTATAGACGAACTCAGCTACGTCGGCGCGAACAGCACAGGCTTCTTCCTCGTAAGAACAGACGGCGACTTTGGCAATTGGTCCAACTCTGTTGTGAAGGAATGGTATGAGATTGTTGACTATGTCGCAGTTGACATGTATGGTACGAATCCGCAACTCGCCATACTGAAAGACAATAGTCAGATTGAGCTCTTCCAGCTTTATAATCAAACCAGCATCAAGACACTCAACTATACGTCCCCGGGGTCAACGGATTTCGATGAGCCGTCAGGCATTCAGACGTTTCGGAACTCAAGCCACTCAAGCGAACAACTATTGGTGACGTATCGAAGCTGGCTGATTGATACACCTACCAACTACCTTTGTCTTGTTGATGGCTCAACTGCAAACATTGGTGACTGGCCAAGCTATACTCTTACAGGCTACCACATCAAAGTCACTCTCCCCTATGACGTGGATTCAGACGGAACAGATGAAATCGCCTGCCTTGACGACAGCGGAAACGCGACCCTTTATGAGTTGTCCTCCTCGATCTCTCAATCTTGGACGGTCTTCGTGAGCGAGGCAGTCCCAAGAAGCGGTGTTGTGCTGGACTTTGAGGGAGATGGCGAGAGTGAGTTTGTCATTTCAACCTCAGATGACCAGCTCACAGCGGTCGGTTTCGATGGAGCAGTTGACTATAGTGCCACAGTGGGCATTGCGTTCAACATGGTCCCTGTAGGGAATGTAGATGTCGGTCCCGGAGAGGATATCGTTGCTTTTCCGATATTCCGAGCCCCAGACACACTAGCTACGATAAGAAACATTGACCTTTTGTACAAGCTGGATGTGACCTTCGAACTGGAGTCGAACGTGACACTACAGGGCAGCAGCCTTTGGGCGAATGCCACCGTCCTGAATGTGTATGGTGACCCAGTAAGCGATGCGTCGGTATCGCTCGTTGCTTCATATCGTTTCGGCGGCGGAACATCTGAGCAGACGATGGGAATGGTATATGATGACATTGCCGAATTGCACACAACTACGGTCGCGCCTAACTGGCCCATGGGACTTGTGAATCTATCACTGTCCGTAGACCACGGATACTATGAGGGTGTATCGCATGAGTTTGAGAATGCCATAAGGGTTGAATCGCCACTCAGCATCACACTATTCACCGAGTCCTCAGTTATGCAAGGTGGTAACCTTGACATCAACATCACTGTGACAGACAGTCTAGGTGCGAAAGTCACAGACGCGGACGTCAACGTCACCCTTGATGGCACGGATTATCCTGTGTCATATGTTGGGGGAGTCTACTACACCTCAGTTTCGAACATCACTCTTCCACCCGGTAGCTACTCTGTCTTTGCAACAGCTGGCCACGGATATGCAACAGGTGGAGCCAGTCATTCAAAATCGGTTTCGGTGTTGGCTAACTCGCTGACAGTCTACCGAAACTCACCGTCTCAGACACTACAGGACCAGTTCTTCACGACTTGGCTCAACATCACTGATGTCTATGGAAACCCGATTGACAGTGCAAATGTGTGGGTGGATTTCGGTGTTACAGAATTCGCCCTGGTGGAAGTAGAGCCTGGGAGGTACCTACTAGACAGTGTCGCCGCAATGCCAGTTGGTAACTACACGGCTGAAGTAATCATTCAGCACCCCTATGTCGAAGGTACTCAGTTTGGTCAGTACTATATGGTAGTTACAGGAACTCTGGCACCAGCAATTGGCTACGAATCCTCAGTTGTGGGTGGGGAGAACTTCACAGTTTCTGTCTTTGTCTATGATTCGTATGGAGTCAGACCAGTAGGAGCGTGGGCAGAAGTGGAGCTCGGTGGTGTCAACTATACGGCCACGCACATAGAAGGAGCAGAATTCAGGGTCCAACTGAATGCTTCACTCAGCATCGGTCAACACAGCTTCATTGTGTACGTTGGGGCGGACTTTGGAGAACCCAGAGCTGATGTTCATGATTTGTTTGTGTACTCACTGCCCAACACCCTTGTTGAGTCCACTATGGGATGGGTGATCAACCAAGGGGAGTGGACTACACTCACTGTCACCGTGAATGATTGGTCCGGGACTCCTGTCATTGATGCAACAGTGACTCTGCTCAGTCCTACGAACGTCCTATTCATGCCAAACGGTGACGGCACATACTGGGCGGACTTGGACACGGATTGGCACACGCCTTACAATCACACCATCCTGATACTTGTCGAGCACGATTATCTATTCCAAGACGACATCTATCACTACTTGGTTGTCAACGGACAGGCCGTAGTGGATGTATTCGTACCTAATCTGGTATTCAACCATCAGAACTCTACTTTCGATTTCACCGTTGTCGACATCTACGGGAACCCGCTGTATGAATACAACTACAGCTTTGTCTTCGCCGGAACATTCACGAAGTCTGAAACATCATACTTCTATGAGGTGTCTTGGGATTTCCGCCCTGATGTCTATCCAGGAATGTATCCACTCAATATCACAATAGATGGGCCATTCCTCATCCGAAGCGAGTTTGTAGTCTGGGTCGATGTCATTGGTAGCACTTTTTCGACCGTGCCTTCGCCATTGGATCAGTCAACATACCTGCAAGGCAATCAAATCAACTTCACTGTAGTTGTCGAAGACTTGGCAGGTTACACCATCTCAGGAGCCCAAGTGACTGCTACGCTTCGAGGAAGCACATATACGTTGACAGAAGGTGTCGCTGGTGTCTACAGCAGGGATATTCCCACAGCCGGGCTCCCCTTAGGTCAATACAACGTCACTATCGGGATATCACATGATTACCTAACTGCAGAATCAACATCAGTCATGCTGTTTGTAGAGGGCTATGCTGAAGTGGATCTATCGATCACTCCCAGCCCCGTGCAGAACAAGTACAACGTCACTTTCAACTTCACAATCACAGACCAATATGGCGTACCTCTACCTAACTTTGACTATACTCTGGACTTCGCAGGAGTCTATAACAGGAGCGGCTCATCTACATCACACAAGTTCTCGTGGACAGTGCTTCCCGACTTCATCGCGGGCAATTACTGGTTGAATATGACACTGAATGGAACATACCTTTTGTACACTACATACAACTTCAGTATCGGTGTGCAAGGGGTGGTGGCTGCCAGTATTCTGGCGCCAGCGGAAGGTGCTACGTTCACGCAGGATGAAAGCATTGAGTTCAGTGTACTTGTACAGGACGAGCTCTTCAACAATATCACAGGGGCTACTGTCGAGCTCAGGGTTGGTGGCGGAATATATTACCTAGTTGAAGTATCGGATGGTATCTATAATGGTACGTTTGATGCCACTGACTTACCGATTGGCCAATATCTCGCGCAAATCATTGTTTCTCAAGCATTCATGGATACTCAGCAGCTGGCTAGGAGTATATCACTGACAGGAGATACAATCATTGACGTGGCCATCCCGTCGACAGTACTGAACTTTGAGAATGCGACATTTCAGATCACAGTTACCGACCTGGGCTTCCATCCGGTGAATGAATTTGACTACTATATGGATCTGGGCGGCCAATACAACATTTCAGGAGCAGCTACGAAATACATACAATCTTGGACTCTTGTCCCTCAGCTGCTGCCGGGCTCGTATACTCTGAATGTGACAGTCTCTGGTCCGCGCATTCCCACGAAATGGGTGACAACTGTCGTACAGGTCAAGAGTGAAACAAATGCCACGGTTCTGTCACCGTTAGAAGACACAACATACGTACAGGGAACAGACTCGATACTGTTCAGAGTAGACTTACAGGACATGCTTTACAATGTTATGGAGAACGGTTCAGTTTCTGTCCTCATCCGTGATTCATTCTTCGTCCTATATGATGAACATAACGGGACATACACAAGGGTTGTATCCACTGCTGGTTGGCGGGCTGGAAACTACAACTATACTCTGACGGTCAGCCATGACTACCTGGCCGAAGAAGCGACACTGAGAGGAAATGTAGAAGTCCTGGCAGAACTTGAGTTCCAAGTGAATTACTTGCCTGAGAAACCTCAACAGGGAGACTTGCTCAACATAACGATTGAAGTCACAGACCAGTATGGCAATCCCGTGTCAGACCTCAACCTTACCATAACATTTCAGGGACGTACTCAAGATGCTGTAGAAACAGAGCAGAACGGGAAATACATTGTGAGCTACGTCGTAGCAAGTGAGGGCTATGGACCAATGACTGTCTACGTTGAAGCTGAGGGTGTCATGATTGCTCCATTCGAAGGAGGTACTCTTGCACTTGTCGACGTAGCCGTGGCTGTTCCTGAGATTGCTCTAACTGTTGAGTCGTTTGGTATGGCCTTCTTGATCATGTTTGTGTTCAGCTTCATAGCAATGGTAGTCTACTTCAGAATCTCATCAGGTCTATCATTCACACGAGGGTCGCAAGAACAGCTGCTACAAGGTATTCGGCGACTTGACTACGTTTACGGTGTTGTCGTAGGTTTGGCAGGTTTGACCATCCTTCATTCATACATATCAGCAGGAGGAGGCAACTATGCTCTTGCAGTGCTTGAGAGCGTCCTGCTTTTGGGCATCTCCCTCGTATTGTATGGGGTCTGGCTATATCGAGATGCATCTTCGTCAATCCTGCACACTCAGCAGGTCAACAGAAGGAGGATGGTGCTCGGTCTCTGGCATCTGGTATTCGTGCCCATTGTCATCGCACAGATATTCGACTGGGGTCAGCACATCGAGTGGTTGAAGTACTATGTGATTGACGAGGCAATTGCATTGGGTGAGCTCCATGTCCCGACCATAATACTCACGATATTTGCAGCTTATGTTTCCTCAATTGTCATAGTGGTCGTGAATCTCTACAGGGAGATTCGTAGCGGCCTCACAAGGCTGAATGAGATGGCGGTATTGGGGACTCCGCCCATTGTTGTAGAACAGGAATGCGTAGACCTAGTTGAGAAGATGGGATCATCCATCCGAGTGAAGTTCTTCATGTTCCTGGTTGTTCTGGCTGGAACCACAGTTCTCACAATGGACTTCCTTAGGAGCTACTCTCTTGGTGTTCTTGTGCTCTTGCCGGTTATGTTCTTGTTGGTCATTCCGTATGCCACCTCAAAGATGGCAAGGGGGGTATCAAGGGCAACAACTGCGATGCGAGCAAGAAGCGCAGAGAGCAAGGTACTATCAGAGATAGCTGATGAGGACACTGAGATAGCTCCATCGTTTGATGAGGCTGAGCCGTTAGATGAAGATTTGACGGAACCAGAGATTGAAGCCGAAGACGCTGAGGTCAGACCAAGTGCTCGCCTAACCAAGGATGAGATCATTGAACTGCTACCTGAGGAAATGAAGGACCTAATGGGAATGGAGGAACTCAAGAAACTCACCAAGGCTCAACTCGAGGAACTTCTACCACCTGAGGAAGAATTGGGGGATGAAGAAGAGTAGAAGCCAGGAATATTCGCGCAACTCTTTCCTTCACTACAGGTTCATCTGAGGCTACGAAAAACGGGTTTCTTCAGATTACCATGGGTAGGTCTAGAAATCTAGCATTTTGAAACATTGGCGATTCGATGCCTATTTATGAGGGATACTTCCAGCGAGGTATCACTTTCGACAAGTCACAATCCAGTACTAGTGACTGGAATCGGAGGACAATCGAGTGAGTTACAACAAAGTCACGGATGAAGTGGTGACGAAGCTCAATGCTATTTGTGGCGAGAAATACGTCACAACGAGTGTACCACTTCTTCACAGTTACATGGCTAGAGGGATCATGGGTCTTGAAGCGGTTCTGCCCGAGGTAGTTGTGAGGCCCTCGAACGCTGATGAGGTTTCCAAGATCTTGGTCGTAGCCAATGAGAACCTGAGTCCAGTTACTCCCGCGGCCGGAGGTTTGAGCGGAGGATTCGCCCTTCCCGCTATTGAGCCGGGCGGAATTCTAATGGATCTTACCCGGATGAACAACATGGAGGTTGACACACAGAACCGTGTCATGGTTGTTGAACCAGGTGTCCGGTGTGGTGATGCTTGGCGAATCTTCAAGAAGAGATGGCCTGATTGGGCACCACCGATTCCTGATGGAGCACCACCGGGAGCCACGATTCTGGGGGATGCAATTGAGCGCGGGTTCTCTCTGGTCACAGGCAAGTTCGGACCACAAGCTGATATGATAATTGGGCTTGAGATAGTTCTGCCATCTGGCGAGATGTTCCGAACGGGATCATGGGCACTTGAGGGCGCAAAAGCATTCTACAGGTGGGGCGTGGGTCCTAACCCTGACGGTCTGTTTCTCGGTTCTCAGGGGTCCATGGGGATAGTCACCAAGGCAGCCATCAAGATAGTGCCTCACCCTCACTTCAAGACTATTGTGGCCTATGGTGGCGACAGTTGGGAACACATAATCGAGCCTGCTTGGGAGATCGGGACACATGAGATGGGCATCGCCGAGAACACTGTTATGGTCCAAGGTGGAAACTGGCCTCTGGTAATGACGCGATGGCCCAAGACTAACGTTCCCTTGGACTACAAGTTCTACGAGAAGATAGGCATTGACGAGTACTGGATGAACAGCGAGGTCTGGGCTTGGTCTCAGGAGGAGCTTGACTTTGTGCTAAAGCGAATCGATGAAACCTACAAGGAGTATGAGGTCAAGAAGAAAACGAAGTGTCCTCAGCAGAGTCTGCACCCCAAGCAGATTGCTTCCAGATTGAAGAAGCCTAACCTAATTGCTGTCCCATACGGGCTCTATCAGGCAGGGTTCCTTTTCATTACTTGGTATTGCCCATGGTTGGAGAGCCCCAAGATGATGGAAGAATACTGTGCTGCAATGGAGAACTACGGCTTCCCGCCAACAATGTGGGTGGCGTCAATCGACCATGCTAGACAGGCCATTGTGATGCCAATTCTATGTTTCGACAGCGACGAGAAGGGGATCTATGACAAGATCCGTGAGTTCAATCTGGAAACGACGAAGAGCTTCCTGAAGCAGGGCTGGATCAACTACAGACCAGACCCATTTGTGCACGCCCCTGAAACCTTCACAAAGGCAAAGGAGTACTATAGGATGCTTGTGAAGTTCAGGAAAGTCCTGGACCCGAATCTTATACTACATCCGGGCCGATTGGCAATCCCGTGGGGGACGGTTACAGACCTGCCAAACCCATTGGAGGGGGAATAGGAAATGGAAACACCAACACAACATAAGTTTCAAAAGAAAACCACAACTTGCTGGAGTGATTGCAATGACTAGTCTAGAGGACCTTCGCAAAATCAATGCACGCTGCATCCACTGCCGTGCTTGTCAATATGCTTACTCCAATGAACCGGACAGAGAGGGTGAGTCAGAGGACTTCACAGGCATGCTATTGTCGTGCCCCTCAGGCAACATCTATGGCTGGGAAGGCTACTTCAACAGTGGAAGGATGTGGATTGCCAGAGCCTTTCTGAATGACGAGATTGAGCCGAGCCAAGAGATGCTCGAAGTCATAGAGGCCTGCACCACTTGCGGCCTATGCGCAGAGCAGTGTCCCAACCTAATCGATACTGTTGACGTGATTGAGGAACTAAGGGCAGCCATCATGGAAGCCGGAGTGGAACCCCTCAACAGGCACAAAGTCATTGGTGACAGAGTAGAGAAGGAGGAGCTTAGGAACCCTTACAATGAACCGAGGGAAGATCGTACGGCTTGGTTTGACGGAGTGCTCAACAAGGAAGACGCGAAAGTGGCATACTACGTCGGATGCACAGGTGCCTATAGGCAGCAGCACATAGCGAAGCACACTGCGAGCATCCTTAGAAAGATTGGGATTGACTTCACTGTTCTGTCAGACGAGGTCTGCTGCGGATCTCCAATCTTGCGAACCGGTCAGAAGGACACCTTCAAGAAAGTTATGAGAGAGAACTTGGAGATGTTCAAAGACTTCGACATGTTGGCCTTCTCATGCGCAGGATGTTACAGAACATTCAAAGTTGACTATCCAAAGCAGAGCGGCGAACCACTGCCTTTCGAAGTAAAGCACACTCCTGACATAATCTTTGACCTCATCACTGCTGGAAAGCTCAAGATAGAGAAACCTTACAACAAGAAGGTCACGTGGCACGACCCCTGTCACACCATACGGCATATCGGTCTAGCAATCGAAAAAGAGATCCTTCAGAAGTCTGACAACTGGCTCATTGACAGTAGAAAGGCCAAGAAGGCAAAAGAGGCTTGGTACCATCGGCCGCGTGAAGTGATGGCGGCCATTCCTGGTCTTGAGCTGACTGAGATGTACAGAATCAAGGGAGACAGCTTCTGCTGCGGAGCAGGTGGTGGGGTGAAGACGCAATTCTCCGAAATGGCCATGGAGACTGCTCTAGAGAGAGTCAGAGAAGCCGCCTCAACTGGTGCTGAGGTATTGCTGACCAGTTGTCCGTTCTGTATAACGAACTTCAGCGACGCAGTTAAGGAGCTTAAAAAGAGGGAAGAGGAAACAGGCGAGGATTTGTCAGCCGTCGGCTCAAAGCTCGAGATAGTTGAGCTTCTCGAACTACTGGATCAGCTAATCGAATAAGAGGCCTATGTGGCCCTGCCATACGCAGGGCCACCTCCTTGCTCTTGAAGACTGCAACAACCTGGAACAGACTCAGAGTTCCTTCAGAGTCAATGTAAGAGGAATCATTGCTTCGACGGCAAGTGTCAGTGTGAATATTGCTGGAAAGAACGACCCAGTCAAGTCGGTCAAGTAGCCGACAACTGCTGGCCCAAGGAAGCCGCAGAAAGCGCCTATTGAGAAGAATATGCCGCTGGCAACTCCTGTGTAATCTGCTCCCACATCCTGCAAGTCCATGAGAACCACAAGTAAGAGAGGCATAGAAGCGCCGCTCGTCACGCCATATGCAATCAGGGCTAGAGTGAGAACAGGGCCACTTGCCAGCCCGGCAACAGCCATGCTTATTCCCTCAAGCAGGAGGACAATGACAACCACTGGCTTTCTAGAACCTACCACAGCCAGCCCTGGAATGGCAGAACTTCCCAACAGACCTACCCAACTCGGTAAGGAGGATAGCAGCCCCGCATCTGCAGAACTTAGTCCTTTGAGTTCTAGTAAGGTCGGTAACCAGTTCGTGAACCCATAAAAGACGAGGAATGATGAAGATCCAACAATGCAAACGATCCAGACTTGTCTGTGGCCAAGAAGCTTTCGTGTCGTTTCTCTCAGCGGTTGGATTATTCCCGAGGCTTCGTTCGTCCTCTCTGGTACTGTCACCAGCAGGATCCAAACTACCATAGTCAGGAACCCGATAATCCCATAGGCGACAAAGACATTGCGCCAGGTACCGACCAAGGGGAGGATAACGGAATTCGTAATAGCCAGTGAAACGCCAGAACCAACTATCGAGCCAGTCATATATATGCCAGAGGCTATTCCGCGCTCTCGTCCCTCAAAGAACGATGCAATCACCTTCGCCAGCCCAACTGAGATTGTGGGTCCGCCGAATCCAAAAAGGAACACAGTCAGGAACAGCGTTTCGAAACTGAATGCAAACGCCCGAAGAACCGCAGACATTGAGGTGAGCAGGGCTCCAGCCGCAATCATCTTCTTCTGGCCTATATGATCAATGATGATACCTATGGGAATAGACAGTGGGATGTACATCAGAATGACACTCCCAATGATAACACCCATCTCCGAATAACTCAGTGAAAGTTCGGCGGATATTGGAGTGACTAGAGGAGGAATCGAGGTCAGAATCAAACCGAAGGAGAAGTAGACGAGCCATGTTAGTAGCAGGATTAGCCACTTGTATTGGCTTCCTGTAGTTAACGCTTCGTCTTCCATTTTAGGCAATCACCTTAAAGAACTGACAATGCATTTCGTTCAGCGATTTCCACAATGTGCCGGATTTGAAAAGGGAGTTGAAGTCTCAATCTGATCTACGCAACGTTAGGCAGAAGAGGCTCGAGATACCCCTTCAATTCTAGGGTGATTACCAACCATACCCAGAAGATGGCTGTAAAGGCTGTCAGAATCTCAGGTATAGCCATGCCTGTCCATGGAACGGTTCCGTTGAAAGTGCCCCACCAAATGTATATCGACAGAAACGGCAGCAGTAGAGAGATTAGGCAGAACCATCTTAGGCGCGGAAACCTGAGCCATACTAGCCCCACAAACCACATGCTGAATGGAAAAGTTGTGAATAGTCCTACGGACACATTGTAGTGAATTGGATTGAAATTCTCTGAGAAGATTCCGATTGCTGTGAGGAAGCCCGCGGCGACCAAGAACGGTATCATAGCTATCCTTGTGGGGAGGTCTTTGATCTGCCTCATGAAGCCAAGAGAAACCAGGAGCAGAAGAATACCCGTAGTGATGAGACCGGCATTGAACACAATTGCTCTAACCAGTGGATTTGGTCCGATGTCTGTTCTGGTATAATGGCCAAGATCGCTGAGCGCGTTGGTCACCCAGTCGAAGTTTGGTGATAGACCGATTGAGATTACTATGCAGCAAAGAGCAATCAGAGGTGCCACGTACCCGACCAATGCCCCTCTAGGCAGGCACCGAACCTTCTCAAGAAGTGACATGGCCGCGGTGTGTAAGTTGTGGTATATAGATGCATATGTTCTGGTCAGTTTGCGACCTTGAAGACCTCAGACAAACAAGATTAGTTCTTAACAGTTCATATTGACAATCCCTCAGGAGTGTGTATTCTTGTGAATGACACCGGGAGATACATCATCATAACTATAGCAATTATGTTCACCCTCACTCTTGCATCACTTGTAGCACCAGTTTCGGCCGTCAACCCCACCATTACCGAAAATCGGTATGTTCAGGAGCTTCTACCAGACGGGAACAACCGTACCTACGTATATTACGATGGTTTGCCAACGAGGTCGGACTCTCGAACATACCTTAGTGTTGCGGATGGAGTAAGCTACTGGAGATACTGGTACGGAGCTACTTCTTGGTCATATTCTGGCTCCGGCTTGACGTTCCCCGCCGAGCGTCACTTCATATGGCAAGGTGGGAATTCAATCACACAAGGGCCTTTGGGGAGAAGCTTCAACCTTCCCTCCTTTTATGACTTCTATGGTGGCTCTGGTGAGCCTGTAGCAATGAACTCCAGCGTGGTCCAGCGTTCATTTGGCCTGAATCTGGGTCAGCACAAAACAGTCGTCATGGAACAGGGGTATACATACTTCGGGGTTTTGACCCTCGGCAACGAGGAGTTTGTACATCTAACTGTTGCTTCGCGGCAGGACTCAGTAAGCTGGAGTGCTTCGATTGTTGATCCTCAAGAGCGCCAGATGGGCTCTACATCCGGATCCGGTGGAGATGTGGCCGTAATTCCGTTCATGCCCTCAGGTGGGGGAACCTACGTTGTAAAGTTCACAGTTTCACCTAGCACCACGGGTCCAGTTGTCATGGATGTTCTCCCAGAGGCAATCTCACCTCGATGGATAGCTCACGGCGAAGTGGTCCAAGGAGTCCTCTCGGAGAGCGAGTGGGCTATTAAGGACGGTTCCAACGTAGTCCATTCCGAGAAGGCACCCACAGTTCATACCTACAAGTTCAGGTCGCCAATCGACCAGTTAGCCAAAATGGCATTCTCGTTCAACCAGCCTGAATTCTCAATCTCTCCTGTTGGAGTACAAGCTATGATCTCAAGCGGAGCGTTCGAGGCGGTATCGCAAAGGCTACAGAGATTCTCTAGAACTTACACCTCCAACGGCGATACGTTCTACTACCAGTCAGGCCGAGATGAAACCTACTACATCAGTGTCATTGGATCAGGGAATGGGGAGTACACTCTGTTTCATGAGCTTCTGGATTCAGCGAATCTTCCAGTCAACGAAGACTTCTATTTGGAGAACACTAATGCCTACACTGAAAAAAGAGGCTATAACCTGTTTCTTGAACAGGATGGAATACTAAGAGTGAACCACACATGGTCATCAGGAGTCACATGGCACTGCTGGTCAGTGACCGAGGAAATGCTGTATGTCGATCATAACCCTGTTTCCAGTGGCCAATTTCAGAACTCTGCCTTCTACTATCTACCTGCTGGACACTATGTGGTTGAGGCAACTCTCAGTTCAGGTGCGAACGGAAAGTATGAATTCAATGTGGGAGCCATATCTGATGATTCATCAGTGGATGCGGTTTCCAGTAACTCGGCTGGCTATAGAGTGCCTGCGAGTGCTCCTGATTACTTCAACCTGACAATCTCACTCATGACACAAGATAACATCACTGTCACAACTCAGTATCGACTGTTTGATGTATTCGGCAACACCCTGTCTAGTGGAACGACTGTCCAAGGCAACATCCAGAGTGGTGGGTCCTGGATAGCCAACCCAATCAACCAGACGTTTCTATCTCCCTTCATCACATCCTACACAGATATCATAATCGCCCTGAGCCCTATAGAGGTGTTGAACAACACTGCGGGTCCTGGAAATGAATATATCAACTACACCGTTAACTATGAACTCGAATGGTTAAAGGACAACTCTTGGCACTACGAGGGAATTGGCCAGATTGCACTGTCAGAAACAGGTGGGTTTCATAGCTTCACCCTTCCGGATCCTGGTTCGGCCTCTGAAACATACCGTCTTGAACTGACTGGGCCCATCGGAGTCTGGTGGAACGTTACTGTGAATGTTACGGACGTATCTAGCCACACGTTCAGTGCCCGGCAACTGTTCCATAATGTTACTCAATACTTGCCATGGGGAAGTCTCTCTGATACATTCTCGGGATCTACATCTGGCTTCATGTCACTCCAGTTCGGTACAATAAGCAATCACACAGTGTTGTCGTTCTCGGTCAACAGAGCATTGGTTGCCGAGGGATTCCTGTACGTCGAGTTCCATCCTCTTGCCACGAATGAGTATGTTGGAGCAGAGTCGCTAATAGGAAGGCCGCTGGGGCCCCTAGACTTTCTAGCTCAGAACCCTCTGATAATCGTCGGTGCTGGCGCTGTGATAGTCGTCATTGCAGGAGTGGTATTCTATAGAAGAAGAACCGCACTCTAATGTCGGACTGCTGGCCTCGTGCCAGCGGTCCTACAGGCCACCCATATCAAGCAGACCCCAGACTCGGTGCGTCCGAGTGAACAAGACTTAGGAGACCTCAGCATCGTTGGGGTATCAGAAGCATCTCCTGAATTCAAGGGAATGTATCTGTAATTGGATAGCTAGTGAGGTGGTCACCATTAGGTTCAGAAGAAAATGTGTGCTTGTCACGGGCGCAAGTGGAGGAATCGGTCGTGAAACGGCCCTACAATTCTCGAAGGAAGGGGCCAACATCCTTGTGAACTATCATTCATCACCTAACAAGGCGGATGCGACTGTGGAAGCAGTGAGAGAAACAGGCACCGACGCAATCTCAGTCAAAGCAGACGTTTCAAGCCCTCAGGAAGTACTGGAGATGGTCGACACATGCATTGAGAGATTCGGCCGGTTAGACATCCTTGTGAATAACGCGGGGATCATCCGGAGGGGTACGATTGAAACGGTGACCGAAGAGGATTGGGACCGAATCATTGATATTAACCTTAAAGGCACCTTCTTCTTCGCTCAGGCTGCGGCAAGAGAAATGATACGCGCCCGGCAGGGCGGCAAAATCATAAACATGTCTTCCATTGCCTCAGAGGTAGCGATTGAGTTCCAGTCCCATTACATGGCTTCCAAAGGCGGTGTGAGGATGCTGACCAAAGGTATGGCACTGGAGCTTGCCCCTTACGGAATCAACGTCAATGCTCTTGCACCGGGAACGATCGAGACAGAGATGACCCGGCAGGATCTGGAAGACCCCACGATACGGGAGGAAGCTATCGACGCGATTCCGCTGGGCAGGATTGGCACGCCGCTCGACGTGGCCCGAGCAGCCCTATTTCTGGCAACCGAGGAGTCCGACTACATCACGGGAGAGATGATTTTCGTGGAAGGAGGGTATGTTATCCGGTAGATTAGACAGTTCTTACGGGTCATCAATCTGGAGAAGAAAGGCACTGCTGCCAACGCCGCGATAGGGAAATTGGGGCATCGCACTGGTTCTGGTCTGTCCACAGGCTGTGTCTGGTTAGCGCACCGC
>Ga0209427_10001601_pt1 | contig 26234 bp, 19 predicted proteins | sample DeeMarSWOR136_30_FD_187465 | JGI IMG/M metagenome (GOLD analysis project Ga0209427, IMG submission 187465) | Marine sediment microbial communities from White Oak River estuary, North Carolina - WOR-1-36_30 (SPAdes) (version 2) | ecosystem: Environmental > Aquatic > Marine > Intertidal zone >...
CTGGTTAACAGGTTCAGCAGGATGGTTCCGCCTCAAGACAGGCGCAGCAGCGGTATATTTGGGCCGAGGCGCAATTACTTCAGCGCCGACTATGTGTGGCGTTTGAGTGATACATCTGCGGTTTTGAGTGATATGAATTATGATATGCAGAGCGGTGTGGTGCAGCAGTTTAATGTTGGTTTTTCGCGTCTTCGTTGGCCGAATTTGAGTTATTATATAGGCAGCCGATATTTGAGGCGGATTGATAACGGGCTTGGCGAAGAAGGTTCTAATGCGTTTACTTTTGCGGCCAGCTATGTTCTTGACCGGCGATATACGGTTGTTTTTTCTCAGCAGTATGATTTTGACTATGGAGCCAATATACGAAGCGAATTAACGCTTATCCGACGTTATCACCGGCTGAATTGCGGTATAACGTTCAGGGTAGATGAGTCTATGGACCGAAAGGCGATTTTATTTACTATCTGGCCGGAAGGATTGCAGGAGCTTGGTATTGGGCAAAGAAGATATACGGGCCAGGGTGGTCCGATACGTTATTAAGAGTGAATTATGAATCGCAAGATGTATTTCCAACAAATTATGCAGTAATTTAAGGAGATTAGTATGGCGTTAGTTAACACGAAAAAGATGTTCGAGATGGCCTATAAGAACGGCTATGCGATCGGAGCGTTCAATGTGAACAATATGGAAATCACGCAGGGTATTATAGAAGGTGTGGCTGAAGAGAAGGCACCGCTTATTTTGCAGGTGTCGCGGGGCGGACGTCAGTATGCGAGTCTGAGCTATTTGAGGGCCATCATTGATGTTGTGGTCGAGGAAAATCCCGACATTCCAATCGCGATAAACCTGGACCACGGGGACACATTTGAGACGTGTAAACAATTCGTGGATGCAGGCTTTACATCCGTGATGATAGATGCCTCGTCGAAGCCTTTCGAGGAAAACATTACCATCACGAAGCAGGTGGTTGAGTATGCACACCCCAGAGACGTTGTAGTTGAGGCTGAGCTGGGCCAGTTGGGCGGAATCGAAGAGGACGTGGTTGGTGTCGACGATGTCAGCAAGCACGTTGCGGACCCCGACCAGGTCCAGGAATTTGTCGAGAAAAGTGGCTGCGACTCTTTAGCTGTTGCCTGTGGTACAAGTCATGGCGCCTACAAGTTCAAAACCGAGCCAAAGATTGCTTTTGATGTGATAGAAGAAATTCAGAAGAGGCTGCCTGGATTTCCGCTTGTAATGCATGGTTCAAGCACCGTTCTGAAGGAATTTGTGGACCTTATTAACAAATACGGCGGCCAGATGCCCAATGCGATGGGTGTTCCTGAGGAGATGGTCAGCAGGGCGGCAAAGATGGGGATGTGCAAGGTCAATATCGATACTGACCTTCGATTGGCATTAACATCAAAGATACGGCAGGTTTTTGCCGAAAAACCTGGTGAGTTCGATCCGCGTAAATACCTTGGTCCTGGCAGAGAAGCTATTAAGGAAATGGTCAAGCACAAGCTGCATGTTGTAGGTTGTGCCGGCAAGGCGTCGGAGTGTCGTTGATTTTGTTTCCTGTGTTCTTTTGCCTGTATAATAAGTTTTGCAGGAGGCGTGTTGATAACTATAAGTTACTGATTATGAGAAGTGAAATATGAAAAAGAGAATAATGTTAACGTTATTTGTTTTATTATCGGCGGTTTACGGCCATGCTTTCGGGGGTATTGTTACAACTGCCAAAGCGGTGACTGCGACTCAGCCGGATGCCGTTGAAGTTACAAAAAGCGAATCAAAGGAATCCGTTGCCGTCGACGCAGCTTGTGAGCTGATTTACGAGGGCAAGTTTGACGCTGCCGATAAGGTTGTGGTCGAGAACTCACGACTTGGCCGGCTGGCCAAGATTATCTCCGAATACCGGGACATAAAAGAGCGTCGTGAATTAGCTCGGGAAGCTGCGTACAAGGAGCAATTAGCAGAGCTGGAAAAATTCCAGGCCGAGACGGACAGCAATGACGTAGAAGATGTAAATAATGTTCTGAAGATGCTTGGGCTTATTACCAAGGCCCTTGAGTTTGCGGATGAGGCACAAACAAAGCAACTTCTTTCCGAGTCGTTTGTAGAAGAGACTTTTCAAAGGGCGATAAAAAGGGCTGCCGAGTTCGAGTCAAAGGGCAAGTGGCTTGAGGCATACGCAAATTGCTATTCCTGGCTGCAGGCCATCGACCCAAACAACGAGGAGTATTCTGAACATGCCGAACAGCTTTTGGATAAGGCATCTATAGTGGCCTCTTTTCAAGATAGTTCTTGTGAGAGCCGCTCTGAGCGTTATGCGGGTGTTAAGAAGGAATTGTTTGTGTGGGCGATTGATGCCCTGAAACGTTATTACGTTAACATTATTGATTATCGTCAAATGACAACGGAAGCTATTCGTCGATGTGAGTTGCTTGGTGAAGTGATGGCGTTGTCATTTTCAGACATATCAGATAGCCCGGACATGGTTTCTTCGAACAAGACTTCGGAGAAGCCCTTTTCACCACCCAATAGTGAGCAACTTTCGGCCTGGTCCGTCGGTTTGGCGGCGATTTTGGATGAAGTTGAGCAATCACAGATGGGTGTTACCAAGAGTAAGTTTATCGATATTTTTGAGAAGGTCCTGGAGTTGAACAAGGTAACAGCCCAATTACCTCAGCGGATATTGATTGCGCAGTTTTCGGAAGCAGCGTTGTCTGCCCTTGATCGTTATACGGTTGTGGTTTGGCCGAGGCAGGTGCAGGAATTTGAAAAGATGATGACCAATCAATTTACGGGCATAGGTATTGAGATATCTAAACAAAAGGGGCTTTTGACGGTCGCAAGTCTTCTTCCGGACACGCCGGCATACAATTCCGGTCTGGATGCGGGTGATGTGATAGAACTGGTTGATGGTGTTGAAACAAAGGACATGTCCCTTACGTGCGCGGTTAAGAAGATTACAGGGCCTCCCGGCACGCAGGTAGCGTTGACGATAAAAAGGCCCGGTGAAGAGAAAAAGAAGGAAATAACCATAACCAGAGCCAAGATAGTTGTTCCTACGATCCGCGGCTGGCAGAGGACGGCGGTCGGCAAGCGGCTGTATATGATTGATGAGGAGGACAAAATCGGTTATGTACGTATTACGAGCTTTTCAGGAGCGACCGCAGATGCCCTTGAGAAAGTACTGAAACAGCTTGAAGCAGATGGGCTAAAGGGATTGATTTTGGATTTGCGATTTAATACCGGCGGACTTTTGGACAGCGCCGTTGCGGTAACGGACAAGTTCATCGAAGAAGGATTGATAGTTAGCACCCGTCCTCGTGGGCTTTGGACTTATTTATCTGCGCGTAAGGAGAAAACACATCCGAATTATCCGCTCGTTGTTCTGATAAATTCCTACTCGGCGAGCGCTTCTGAGATTGTGGCGGGTGCATTGGCGGACGAGCGTCATGAGCGGGCGATTCTGGTTGGTGAAAGGACTCATGGAAAGGGGAGCGTCCAGGGTATAACACAACTTCCAGAGGAAGGTGCCCGGCTAAAATATACGATGGCGTATTATCATTTACCCTCGGGCCAGAGGGTTGAAAGCCGTGACGAGATGGAAAAGGAGGGTAGAAGTGATTGGGGCGTGGGGCCGGATATCGAAGTTAAGCTTAGAAACGATGAGATTAGAAAAATGGGCCAGATACAGCGGGATAACAACGTGCTTGTTCAGGCCGGCCGAGAAAATAGCAGTGCTGCACTGAAGAAACATACTATCGAAGAAACGCTCGCGGCCGACCCACAGTTGGCGGTTGGTGTGTTGGTTATTAAGAGCAAGCTGATTCAAGGCGAGTCTTTGATTTTGAGTGCAAGTAAGTCTTAAGGTGCAGGTTTAGGGAGAATGTTGATTTGACAGGCAAGGAAGATACAGGAAAGGATTCTCAATTGCGCTTAGAACGTCAGGGCCGGTTTGAGCGGCAAAGGCAGGAGAAGCTGAACCAGATTAAGGAATTAGGCATCGAGCCTTATGGGGGTAGATATGACGGGGCTGAGCCGACGGAAGCCATCAAGGGCAGGTCCTGTTTGCGCGAGGTTGAGAGGGGTGGTATCATCGACGGCGAGGAGGGAAGGGCCGAATGTGCCGGCAGGATTGTACTGCTGAGGGACATCGGAAAGCTGATTTTTCTTACTCTTCGTGACTGGAGCGGGACAATCCAGGTTGGTTTGAGCAAGAAGCTGCTTGGTTCCGAGGCATCTGGATGGCCTCTTGCCAAATTGCTCGATCTTGGTGATGTAATCGGTGCCGGTGGGCAGTTGGGTAAGACCAAGACCGGTGAGATTACTATATGGGCCGACAACCTTAGGCTTTTGAGCAAGTGTTTGTGCCAGCCGCCGGAGAAGTTTCACGGGCTGTCTGATATCGACCTGCGTTACAGGCAAAGATATGTGGATTTATGGGCGAATCCTGAAGTAATGGAGCGTTTTAAGAAGCGCAGTGCCATCGTGGCCACGGTTCGCGAGTTCCTTTGTAATCGGGGCTTTCTGGAAGTCGAGACACCGATGATGCAGACCATAGCCGGCGGGGCGGCGGCCAAGCCTTTCGTGACGCATCATAATACGCTGGATTTGAATTTATATTTGCGGATTGCACCGGAGCTGTTTCTGAAGAGACTTCTTGTCGGTGGGATGGAAAAGGTCTTTGAGATAAACCGCAATTTCCGCAACGAAGGTTTGAGCAGAGAGCACAATCCGGAATTTACAATGCTGGAATTGTACCAGGCCTACGCCGATTACAATGTTATGATGGATTTGACAGAGGAGATTATTTGTTTGTTAGTGGAAAAGTACTGCAGTGGTGAGCAGGTTGAATTCGGAGACATGACAATCGATTTTACACAGCCGTGGCGTCGGGCGTCGTATGCAGAACTGTTGAAAGAGTACGGCGGCTGTGAAATTGATAACATTGCGGCTGTCCGGGCAAAGGCAAGAGAGCTTGAATTGGATGAGGGGAGTATGGACGAGGTGGTGGTTATCAATGCAGTTTTCGAAGCCACAGTAGAGGAAAATCTTATTGCCCCGACTTTTGTTTTTGATTATCCGGCTTCGCTGTGTCCTTTGACCAGACGTAAGAAAGACGACCCGAAATACGCTGAGCGGTTTGAACTGTATATAGCCAGGATGGAGATGGCCAACGCGTATACGGAGCTAAATGACCCGGCGGTTCAGGAGGAGAACTTCCAAATCCAGCTTCGCGGCCAGGAGGAGACGATGGCAACGATGGATGAAGATTTTGTCATGGCGTTGAAATACGGCATGCCGCCAGCGGGGGGATTGGGTATCGGGATTGACAGGCTGATAATGGTGTTAACGGGCGCTACAAGTATTCGTGACGTGGTGTTGTTTCCACTTCTCAGGCCCATAAAGGATTAATCGCGGAGAAAATTAAACCCGTATAAAACATAAGCCTTAATATTAAATGCCGGTGACTTGATACGATGTTGAAATTTTTTCTATGGCTGCGATACCTTCGTAAGAAAAGAATTGTCTTTTTGAGCATTGCCGCAGTTGCCCTGATTGTTTCGTTGTTGATAGCGGTTGCCAGCCTTTTCACCGGCTTTATCAAGGTTTTTGAGCAAAGCGCGGTCAAAGCAATGGGGGATGTTGTTCTTGAGCCCCCAATGAGGTTTGACAAATATCCTCTGCTTATTGAACAGTTGGAGAAGATTGGTGCAGTTGAGGCGGCAACAGGGGTATTATCTGCCCAGGGCCTGTTGCTTTTGGAAAAGGGTGATGTTCGTCCGGTAAGCGTTCGCGGGATAGAGCCGGAGCGGCAAGATAAAGTGACGGGTTTTCAACAGTCGTTAATTAAACATAACAAATCTTCTGCTGACTCTTCTTTTGAAGTTCCTGCCTTTCCCGACAGAGTCAGTGGCTTTGTGAGCGTAGGTGTGTTGACGGAGCCTGATGAGGAAACGGATGAATATGATTTTGCCGCGGCAGAGGAGACGATAGGCCATCAGGCTATTCTTACTACGGGAACGATGTCGGGAGAAGAGGCCACAAGAAGGGTTATAAAAGTTGGGATAGCAGATATTGTTTTCACAGGAGTGTACGAACTTGATAAGAGTTTTGTGTACCTTCCCATCGGAGAATTGCAAAAAGAATTATACCCGGATGAAGACGGTCAAATTGCCGACCAGATTCAGATTAAACTTGCCGGTGGTATCGAAACTGATGTTGCCTTAGCACAGATTCGCGGCGTGTGGACTGATTTTGCCGACAAGCAGCTTAATTGGGTCCCCTACCTTATCGGCCTGACCACTATCACCACGTCCAAGGAGCTGCAAGGCCCGTATATTACCGAGCTGCGAAAACAAATGCGGATTTTGATATTTATATTCGGAGTAGTCGATTGCAGTGTGGTTTTGCTGATAATCTGTATATTTTACATGATAGTGAGACTAAAGCAGAGGGACATTGCGATAATAAAAAGCTGCGGGGCGGCAAGCGGCTCGGTCTGTAGTATTTTTGTTGCATTCGGATTTTGCGTTGGAATTGCCGGCTCAGTCTTCGGTGTTTTGTTGGGGTACCTTATCACAAAAAATATTAATATGATTGAGGAGTTTATAAGAAAAATCTGTGGTTTGAAGCTTTGGAAGAGCAGCGTGTATATGTTTAGCGAGATACCTAACGAGGTCAATTGGTTGTGGGCCCTGGGCATCGTGTCGATAGCGATAGCGGCGGCGGTCTTTGGAGCTTTGATACCGGCAATCGTGGCAGCAAGGACAAGGCCGGTGGAAATTCTACGATACGAGTAAATTGATAATGAAAATGGAATAGAATCCTGCTGGGACAGGAGCGACAGAAATATACACAAATAGAAATGTACAAGATTATTCTTGCAATCAGGTATTTGTTGAAGCGGCGAATAGCGTACTTTGCCGTGTTTGCGGTGGCACTTTGTGTCTTTATTGTTTTTGTTGTGATGACTGTCATGACGGGGCTTGTGAGGGATTTCCGGCGGAAGAACCATCGGTTTACAGGTGACTGTATAGTCAGCACCGAATCACTTGTAGGCTTTACGCACTATGAAGATTTCATGAAGATACTCGAACAGCAGGAATTTGTTGAGGGTGTATCGGCGGCGATAAAAAGCTATGCGCTGGTGACACCGAGGGGGGCGGAGGAAAATTATGGACTGGAGATGATGGGGATTGATCCTGCTTTGCATAGCATTGCCACCGGCTTTGGCCTGACTCTGCATCACCGTAAGGATGATGTTGCAAAGGCGTTTGCTCCTGTCTACGACCCAAACCTGCCCGGTTTCGTCGTCGGGATTGACCGGTGGCTGGAGCGTGGTCCGGAAGGCAAATACCCTTATCATTCCCGTCCTGACAGGAGGGCCCTGGCGGTGACTTGTTTTCCGTTGACGGCAAAAGGTGCATTGGCAAAAGTGGGCGCGGGGTTGGTGAATACGAAGACTTTTTACTTTAGCGACACTTCGCATAGTGGATTGGCGAGAGTGGACACTTCAATGATTTATTTGTCTTTTGAGGAGGCCCAAATGCTATGTGGAATGGGCGAGCCAGTCAAAAGGGCCAACGCTATCCATATAAAGTTTAAGCCTGATGTGAAACTTGAGAGAGGTTGTGAAAGAGTCGCTTCACTGTGGCGGAATTTCAAGCAGGAAAAAGCCGACCAAAAGTATGCGGATTTGCTGGAGAGGGTGACTGTGCAAAGCTGGAAGAATAACCGGCGTGTTTTCATCGCGGCAATGGAAAAGGAACAGACGATGATGACCGTGATGTTTGTTCTTGTGGGGATTACGACCGTTTTTATTGTCTTTGTTGTTTGTTATATGATTATCAGCCATAAAAGCAAAGACATAGGTATCTTAAAAAGTATAGGTGTTTCGAATGCAAATGTTATGTTGTTATTTTTTGGTTTTGCTTTTTTGGTTGGTTTTTTAGGCTCTGCCATAGGTACGGTGGGCGGATGGCAGTTTCTGGTTCATATCAACGGGATAGAAAAGTGGCTTTATGACAGGTTTGAGTTTCAACCGCTGTGGGACAGGACGATTTTTGCAATAGATGAAATTCCGAATACCATTGATTATAAAGTTCTGGGTATAATAGTCCTTTCGGCGATAGCTGCGTGTTTGGCTGGTGCGTTGTTGCCATGCCGTAAGGCCGCGAAGCAAAGGCCGGTTGAGATATTACAGGTGAGCCAATTATGAATAAGGGCGATTTTATATTAAAAGCTGAAGGGATTTATAAGTCTTATCGGATGGGCGCCACAGACGTGAAGGTGCTCAAAGGTGTGGATTTGGATGTAAAGGAAGGTGAGTATGTTGCCATAGTAGGTGCCTCCGGGAGCGGTAAAAGCACTCTTCTGCATATATTAGGTGCTTTGGATAGGCCGGATAAGGGTGCTGTTGCATTTAATGGGCGGGATTTGAGCCGGTATGGCGGTAGTGAATTGAATAGGTTCCGCAACAAGATGGTCGGATTTGTTTTTCAGTTTTATCATTTATTGGACGAATTAAATGTGCTGGAAAATGTTTATTTGCCGACGATGGTTTTAAGAGGCGTATTCGGCTGGATTTCTTGCCGGAGAAAGGCCGAAAAACGGGCATTAGAGTTGCTTGAGCAGCTTGGATTAGGTGAAAGGGCCAATCATAAGCCGTATCAACTGTCGGGCGGAGAAAGGCAGAGGGTTGCTATCGGCAGGGCGTTGATGAATGAGCCGGGCATACTTTTAGCTGATGAGCCCACAGGAAACCTTGACTCTGCGACAGGAAATGGTATCTTAAAGGTCTTTGAAGAGTTGAATCAGGCCGGCCAGACGATTGTAATGGTGAGCCACGATGAACGAGTTGCACACAGGGCCGGGCGGATAGTAACGTTAACTGATGGCAAAATTCGGCGTACGTGAAACAGTGAAGCAGTATTTCACAGAGGCAAGTACGCATGATACAGGTTAAAATGGTGTTTTATGGGACTGAAAATTTGGCTTGATAACAAACTTGTTGATGAGACGGATGCCAGGATATCCGTATTCGACCATGGATTGCTTTACGGCGACGGTGTTTTTGAAGGTATTCGTGTCTACAACAGCAGGGTGTTTGAGCTTGAGGCTCACATAAAGAGGCTTTATGAGTCTGCGAAAGCGATCCGCCTTGTGGTGCCGATGAGTAAGGACAAACTTATCGGCGCAGTTGAAAAAACAACCGAAGCTAACGGAGTTATTGACGGCTATATTCGGCTGGTGGTTACCCGTGGAGTGGGGACTTTGGGGCTGAATCCTTTCATTTGTGAAGAGGGCAGGTTGTATATCATAGCCGACAATATTCAACTTTATCCTGAGGAACTTTACGACAAAGGGATGAAGGTAATTAGTGCAACGACGGTCCGCAATCATCCACTGGCGATTCCGCCACAGGTCAAAAGCTTGAATTACTTAAATAATATCCTGGCCAAGATTGAAGCGCTGGACAACGATGTTCCTGAAGCAATTATGTATAATCACGAAGGATATGTTGCCGAAGCGACAGGTGATAATGTTTTTATTGTGAAGAACGGCGTGATTTATGCACCACCGGTTGAGGCCGGTTCATTAGAAGGGATAACACGGAGTATAGTAATTAAACTGGCCAACAAAGAGAAGCTTGAGGTGGTTGAAAAAAATCTTACGCGATTTGATTTGTATAATTGCGATGAATTTTTCCTCACCGGCACTGCTGCCGAGGTGATCGGTGTTGTCGATATTGACAGCAGAATAATCGGTAACGGCAAACCGGGGCCTATTACGCGTCTTTTGAGGAAAAAATTCTACAAATACGCCCACGGAAAGAAGTCATGAGTTTTGAACATTTAGCAGTAACTCAAGACTCGGAAACCTAAATTCAAAACTGATATGCAATTGCCATCACATACTAACCCTTCACTGCGCTCGAAGGTGAGTGCGGGCGGCGGTCTGCCTCTGAGTGCGATTCCTTCTTTTAAACTCATCGAAGACGAATTGGAACAGGTAAAGAAGTTGATTGATGAGCAGTTGGCTGAGGCCCGTGAACCGGTTAGACGATTACTGGGACATATAGATATCTGCAGCGGTAAAATGATTCGGCCGGGACTTGTTTTATTGTCATATCGTGCTGTTCGTGACGGGTCATGTGCAGGTGGATTGACCACTAAAAGGGCTGAGAATGTGGGAAAAGGCCCCGAATTGAGCAAGTCTTCGACCTCATCGGACTCTGCGGTGAGTGGTAATCAACGAGATTTACATTATGATGCTATTCGTGTTGCAGCGATTGTTGAGCTGATTCACAATGCCACGCTGTTGCACGATGATGTTATTGATGGAGGACAAAAACGAAGAGGGCGGCCTACTTTAAATAGTTTGTGCGGTAACGAATCCGCTGTGCTTTTGGGCGATTTCTTATTAAGCAAGGCCTTCAAGATATGCGCCGGACTGGACCCGGAAATCACTAATATAGTTGCAGGTACAGCGGTTCGAGTCTGCGAGGGTGAATTGGGGCAGATAGCCCAAAGGCAGAATTGGCAGTTGAGCGAATCGGAATATATCGACATCATCACCGAAAAAAGTGCCTCTCTTTTTAGTAGCTGTTGTGTACTTGGCGGGCTTTTGGGGGGGGCAAGCGAGACGCAAATTCGGTCGCTGGCGGATTTCGGTTTGAATGCGGGTATTGCGTTTCAAATTACCGACGATTTACTGGATATCATCGGTGATGAAAGCAAAACGGGCAAAACGCTGGGCAGCGATATTGATAAAAATAAGCTGACTTTGGCTGTAATACATTTGCTGAAGGCAGTTGACGAGGAAGAAAGGAGTGTTGTGATAGATTCGTATCTTTTGAATCCCATTAGTGATTCTGTAACGACAGATGGTGTAATACGGGAAGAGGGAATGTCCAAGGGATTGAGTCGTGAAGTCTGTATTGAGCGTGATTCGAGAGGAGGTAAAGAAAGCCTTGCAGAGATGTTAGAGCGTTTTGGCAGTTTGAAGTATGCGTACGGCCGGGCACAGGAATTTGTTACAAAAGCGCTGAATGCATTGACCGACTTGCAGGAATGTGAGGCGATAGAAGCTGTGATTGAGACAGCTAAATTTATCGGTGAGCGAGCGATTTGAAGCTGGTTTGTTTGATACCCTGAGATAATAAACAGACAAAGAAGGCCGGTTACGAAAAACCGGCCTTCTTTGTTTAGATTGTGAAACTAACTGATAGTTTTAGAACTTGTACTTTAGACTCAAACTGACCCAAAATTCATCGTCATCATTTACTGAGTCATCCATCGATGCCTGGAAATACATTCCGGGACAGAGGGCAAGGTTGTAGCCGAGGTCAATGTCTGTTGTGGCACCAAAGAGAAAATGTGACCAGTCATGGTCTACCGTTCCATTTGGAGCATACGCGGCACCGACTCCACCGTTGTATATAAGGCTTCCGGAGAGGTGCAGAACCTGCTCGGGTAATTCCGGTATCAGAGGAGGAACGGTCAGGTCATAGCCAATTCCAAGTATATGCAGCCAGCCGCCATTATCGTTCATGACGGCTCCACTTTTTGCCGGCCACATACGGACAATAGTATAGCTTGGAACGACACCTGCAGGGCAAACCTTTGGAAAGGCAAGAGATAAAAGGAATTCCTGGTAGTTTCTTACCGTCTTTGGTTCGTCGGGGTAGCTATAATAGGTCCATCCGAACGTGTAGTTCATAGCATATATTTCATCTTCATAGACAAGATTGTTGAAAAATAAAGTGATGTCGAACTCTTCGATATTTTCGAACCCACTTTCGTTAGCTCTTGACCAAAAGGCTTTCATGCCGTACCCTGTGTCGGCTAAGTTGAGGTTCGCGCCCATTTGAATTCCGCTGTCGTTACCGTAGATATCGAAGCCACGCCAGATGTACTTGCTCACATAGGTCAGGTCAACTGTTCCGCTTACCCCTCCATCCTGAGCCTGAGCCAGAGGTCCTGTACTAAACAATATAACAACAGTTAGTAAGATTGCTTTTTTCTTCATACTCATCTCCTTTAAAAGAATTTTTCCTTAAATTTTCCCTTATACTACACGACAACTTCTACTTAAGTATAGAAATACAAGACTCACAAACTACTTAAAAAGTTTATCGGCATCCAACTGCAAATCAAATGAAAAAAGGTATTTTTTTATTTTTTTTGGATTTTTTAGCTGAAAACAGTGCGAGAAAGTGGTTACAAAGGCGTGTGTAAATAAATTTCGACAGTTTTACATATCTTGCATATAATATGTTCAATGTGTGGTGAAGAGAGCAGTAACAGTCTGTTTAGCCGGTCTGAAGAGGCCAATGTAGACTCTGTGGCGCCTCTTTCTGTTCGGATGAGACCGAGACAACTGGATGAGTTTGTCGGCCAGAGGCATTTTGTCGGGCCGGACAGACTGCTTACAAGGATGTTAGAGGCCGACAGGCTCAGCAGCCTGATATTTTATGGTCCTCCCGGAGTAGGCAAGACGTCGCTGGCACGGGTAATTGCGAATTACACGAAGGCGAGATTCCACTATCTCAGCGCGCCTGCGGCCAGCGTAAAAGACATTCGCCAGATTATCGCAGGCGCCAAAGACAGGCTGGCCTCCGGCGGCAGGCGAACCGTTCTTTTTATGGATGAAATCCACCGTTTCAACCGTGCTCAGCAGGATGTTTTACTGGATGACGTGGAATCAGGGATTTTAATACTGATAGGGGCAACTACCGAGAATCCTTTTTTCTCAGTCAATTCACCTTTGATTTCACGGAGCACTGTGTTTCATTTTGAACCGCTTAGTGGAGAGGATATTTTAAAACTTCTTAAGACTGCTATTGCCGATTCTGAACGTGGTCTTGGTGGATTTGATATCCATGCGGACAAGAAGGCACTGGAATTTCTTGCTGTTATGAGCGATGGTGATGCTCGGCGAGCACTTACAGCTTTAGAAGTGGGCGTATTGTCACAGGCTGCACGTAAGGGGGTAAAAAAAATTAAATTTAATCTGAAAGTCGCCGAAGAGTCGATACAACAAAAAGCAATCGACTACGACTGTACAGGAGATACGCATTACGACCTGGCAAGCGCTTTTCAGAAGAGTATGCGTGGCAGTGACCCTGATGCCACTGTTTATTGGCTTGCCCGGATGATAGCGGGAGGTGAGGAAACGCGTTTTATTGCGCGTCGGATTGCGGTGTGCGCGGCTGAAGATGTAGGAAATGCCGATCCAATGGCAACGGTTTTGGCAGCCGCGGCGGTTCAGATATCGGAATTTGTCGGGCTGCCGGAGGCACAACTGGCGCTAGCCCAGGCAGCTATATACGTAGCTTGTGCACCGAAATCGAATGCGTCAGCTTCGGCGGTTTGGAAGGCAATTGCCGATGTGAAAAATGAGCCAACCAAGCCGGTGCCAAAACATCTGAAGGACAGTCATTACGCGGCAGCTAAAAAAATGGGTTTTGGGACCGGTTACAAGTATCCACACAGTTTTAAGGATGGTTTTGTGGCCCAGGAATACCTGCCAGGGGCGTTTGAGAAACAATATTACGTTCCTAAAGAAATTGGTACTGAAAAAAATATTAAGCGTTATTTACAAAAGCTTGAAAAATTGGTACAAAATAGCAAACCTGTCAGGAAGAGTACAGGTAATAAGGATAGCTAAATGGACAAGGAGCGGTTGCGTGTGAAGTTACAGAAGTGCCTGCTTGAGATGAGCGAGAAGGAGAGGAGCGAGAAAAGCCAAAAAGCATGCCGGAACCTGGTTTCTACGTCGGAATTTCAGGAAGCATCAACGGTGATGATGTATTTGTCGCTGCCTCACGAGGTGGATACTTCTGAAGTAGTCCTTTATGCCTGGCAGCTTGGTAAAACCGTTGTAGTTCCGAAGATTTCGTGGCAGCAAAGGCATATGATACCAGTACGGATAAGTTCTTTGAAGACGGGTTTTTCGACCGAGGTTGCCGGGCTTCGGAATCCTGTAACGGGCGTGCCGGCGCCGATTGAAGAGATTGATTTGGTGGTGGCGCCTGCGTTAGGTTTTGACAGGAAGGGTAATCGTCTTGGTCGAGGTGCTTCCTTTTACGACAGGTTTTTCTCCAACAAGCAGCTTAAAGCGGCAAGATGCGGCTTTGCTTTCAGTGAGCAAGTGGTTGACTCTGTGCCTGTTGTAGATCGTGATGAGCCGGTCGATTTTTTGGTGACCGATAAGGAAATATTATATTTTAATTCCGATAGAGAACATCGGGAAAAAGGAGAATAAAGTGGCTCGTTATCCTTCCAACTCATACGGACGGCGAAGAGGCCGGAATCTAAGATGGGTATATGGCATTTCAGCTTTGTTTATTATCGCCGGGGTGATTACTTTTATTTATGGTGATCCATTCGGGACAAATGAAGAAAAACCTTCCGGAGGTTTAGTAAATGTCAATGTGGAGAATAAGACCAATCCTTTGCCGGTTGTGGTACCGAATAAACGAACGGAAGAACAGAAGATAGAGCCCGAAGACAAGGTAGAACCTGAGATAACGCCCCGAACCACGATAAAATATGAGAAACCAGTAGTAATACCTGAACCCACAACCGAACCCAATCCCAAAGTGACTGAGCTTATTGACGAGGCCATGTTGCTTATTAATGCAACGCCGAGCAAAGTTATAGAAGCACGCGACAGACTTAATGAGGCATTTTCGATGCCCATGAATAATGTTCAGCGAGCTGTTATTAAACGTAAGCTTTCTGAGCTTGCCGACAAATGGTTGTTTAGCAGGACCGTATATCCTCAGGACAGGTTTTGCAGCAATTATCAAGTCAAGCCCGGTGATTTGCTTGAGTCAATCAGCAGTAAATATAAAGTGCCTTGGGAGATTCTTCAGGAGATTAATAATATCAGTCGTCCCGAGCTTCTGAGAGCGGGACAGATGATAAAAGTCATCCATGGCCCATTCCATGCCAAGGTGTATCGTTCGACTTTCACGATGGATGTGTCTCTTCAAAACACTTTCGTCTGCAGTTTTCGTGTTGGTATTGGCCAGGAAGGCAAGGAAACGCCGACAGGACTTTGGAGCGTTAGGCAGGGCGGTAAGCTGATTAAGCCGCCCTGGTCTGACCCGGAAACGGGTAAACTGCTTAACTACGGCGATGAGGGCTATGCTTTAGGCTCAAGGTGGATAGCACTGGATGGTCTCCAGGGAAATGCTAAAGGCAGGACCGGTTTTGGTATTCACGGTACTATAGAGCCGGAGACAATCGGTACTCGAAGTTCAAAAGGGTGTATCCGTCTGCACAATGGTGATGTCAAAAAGGTCTACAATTTATTGACGGAGGTCCATTCTCTCGTCAGAGTAGTAGACTAACAACAATAAGGTGTATATTTTGCTGTATCGAAGAACCAAAGGATGGTTAGATGCGGTCGAAGCTCGAACAAATTGCCGGATTGTTAGGTTTTGGCTTATGAAGTATGCCGTCTGAGCGAATGGTATCAACATGGCGTGTTGCCGGGGATGTTTTTTTGGCCAGGCCTGATACGCGCCGGCTGCTATAACTCAAAGCAGCGCGACAGATATACAGTTAGCGGTCTTAAAGAACAGAAAACCTCCAAATTGTGAGCGGAGAAGCCCGTCTCGGTAGGATTGAGCCGTTTTCTTATGCGGATTCTTTTTTTGCTCTTTTTTTTGCGGAGAAGAAGTCGGCTTTGCCTTCGACGATGTCGCGAGTGATTACATATTTTGTGCCCTTCGGCTCTTCCGGCAGTTGATACATCAAATCGACCATAAGCTCCTCAGTGATGGCGCGTAATGCCCTGGCACCTGTGTCTCGCTTGAGCGCCTTTTGTGCCAGCGCGTGCAGGGCATCATCCGTGAATTCAAGCTCGGCATCTTCCATCTCGAAGAATTTTTGGTACTGTTTTTGCAGCGCGTTTTTCGGCTTTGTCAGTATGTCTATAAGTGCTTTTTCATCGAGAGCTGAGAGTGTTGTAATTACCGGAAGTCTTCCGACCATTTCAGGAATCATTCCATACTCGATGATATCTTCGGGTATGACCTGGCCGATTATATTACTGTACTCGGTTTTTTCTTCTATTTTTCCGGCCAGTTCCGAATCGAAACCGATCATTTTTTTGCCGAGCCGTTTCTTGACAATATTTTCCAGGCCTATGAAGGTCCCGCCGCATATAAAAAGTATCTGTGTTGTGTCAATCTGTATATAGGATTGTTCCGGGTGTTTTCTTCCGCCCTGCGGTGGGACGTTGGCTGTAGTTCCTTCGAGCATCTTTAACAGCGCCTGCTGGACTCCTTCACCGGAGACGTCACGTGTAATAGAAATGTTTTGGGTGGTTTTGCCCACCTTGTCTATTTCATCGATGTAGACGATTCCTCTCTGTGCGGCCTCTATATCGTAGTCGGCGGATTGCAGCAGTCTGAGCAGGAAGTTTTCGACGTCTTCTCCGACATACCCGGCTTCTGTAACGGTTGTTGCATCACATATTGCGAATGGGACCTGCAATTTGCGGGCGAGTGTACGGGCGAGCAGTGTTTTACCAGAGCCGGTAGGGCCGATTAATAACACGTTGGATTTGTCTATTTCAACATCACTATCGTCACTGTCAGTGTGCAGGAGCCTTTTGTAGTGGTTGTGCACCGCAACGGAGAGATATTTTTTTGCGTGTTCCTGGCTGATTACATATTGGTCGAGATACTCTTTAATTTCTTTTGGCCTGGGAATTTCTTTGAGTGTGATAGCCGGCCTGCCGAGGTGTTTGCGGTCCTGCCGGATGATGTTGTGGCAAAGGTCGACACATTCCGGACAGATAAAGACGTTGCTGGGTCCCTCTATGAAAGGCTCAGTCCGACTTCCCGCCCGGCCGCAGAAGCTGCAAATCGCTTTGTTTTTTTTATTGTTCGAGCGCTTGGACATTATTCTATTCCTATACAGATCATACAATTATTTGTATCGTACACATTATAGTCCATCATAATTATTTATGCAATGTTATTTACTGCTCGCGAGACCTTATTTCTGAGTGGATTTTGGTTGCAAAGGGCGATGGGAAAGGAAATCCTGCGATTTTTTCGGGCGTAAATTCTCGGTGGGCGGCGGCTGAACTAAGCTTTGTGGAACCGGGGGCGAAATGCGGCTGTATTTGCGGAAATAAAAGGCTTGCAGATTTGGTTTCTCGGCTTTATATTATTGTTTCTGCATATTTTTGAAAGGTTTGATAAATGAAGTATGACGTAGCTGATTTATCGTTGGCGGCGGCGGGCAAGAAACGTATTTTGTGGGCTGATAATGATATGCCCGCCCTGGCGGCGATTCGCAGGCGATTTGCGAAGAGCAAACCATTAAGGGGTATAAACGTTTCGGCCTGCTTGCATATAACTGCCGAAACGGCCAATCTTGCCAGGACGCTGAAAGCCGGCGGAGCGAATGCCGTTCTTTGTGCATCCAATCCGCTGAGCACACAGGACGATGTGGCGGCATCACTGGTGAAGGATTTCAAGATAGCGGTCTTTGCCATCTGCGGGGAAAATCGCACGACCTATTACAAACACATCAATGCGGCAATCGACCATAAACCGGTCATTACGTTTGACGATGGTGCCGACCTGGTGAATGAGCTGCATACACGCCGAAAGAAGGAGGCACACCGGATTATTGCGAGTATGGAGGAGACCACGACCGGAGTTATTCGTCTGCGGGCAATGGCAAATGAAGGCAAGTTAAAGTTTCCGGTTATTGCGGTAAACGATGCCGCTACTAAACATCTTTTCGACAATCGCTATGGTACGGGACAGTCCACGGTTGACGGTATTATTCGAGCGACTGATTTTCTGATGGCCGGCAAGAAGGTTGTTGTGGCGGGATACGGTTGGTGTGGCCGCGGCTTTGCCATGAGAGCGAGAGGGATGGGGGCGATTGTTATTGTCACCGAAGTTGATGCAATCAAGGCTCTTGAAGCGGCTATGGACGGCTTTGAGGTGATGCCCATGGCGCAGGCGGCGAAGGTGGGCGAGCTATTCGTAACGCTTACAGGCAATAAAAATGTTATACGAGCCGAGCATTTCCGTGCGATGAAGGACAGGGCGGTTGTTGCCAACAGCGGGCATTTCAATGTTGAGCTGGACATACCGGGGCTGAAACGGCTCAGCAGGAAAGTAACTCGTAATGTGCGCAACCATGTCGATGAATATATCCTAAAGAATAACAGGCGAATTTACCTTCTGGCGGAAGGGCGGTTGATTAATCTTGCGGCGGCCGAGGGCCATCCTGCAAGCGTGATGGATATGAGCTTTGCGACTCAGGCATTAGAGGCTGAGTACGTGATGAAAAGACAGGGCAAGCTTGCCGTTGTAGTCCATGATGTTCCTATTGAAATAGAGCGGCGAGTAAGCAAGCTGAAATTGAAGTCCATGTCTATTGGTATAGACACACTTACGGCTGAACAAATCGAATATCTTGCCAGCAGTAGTGAAGGAACATAGCCCGATGCTCGTTACTCGGTACTCGTAAGACACAATCGAGAATCGGGTCTCGAAAGTAGGTTTATGAATAACAAACAGGCGGAAAAGACGTCCCCTCCTTCGACAGGGTCAGATTCGTCCCTGCCAAAGCCGTCAGTATCCTCGAAGTCTTTTATGGCTTTTGGTCCTACGTTGCACTACAGCCATGAAAATGTTTTGAGGTGCTGGCTGCTTTCTTTTGTGACTTTTAGTGTTAGCTGCCTTTTCTGGTCGAAGATGCTGACGGGGGTATTCTGGTCGATCGATCTGCACAGTCCGACTTCTTCAGAATTTTGGCGTTTGGGCCAGTCTATAATCACCGGTGCGAGCAGGGGTGTGAGCATATTTGAATATCCCTGGCAGATTCTTGTTTTGGGAATGCTCATGGGTATTCTTGCTGTTGTACCGGTGTTGGTATCACAGCTTATGAGCTTTAGTTATAGTTTGCCCTTTATATTGGCGGTGTTTTTTTTGGCTGATTTGCCCGGCTTTGCGATTTGTCTTTTGGTTAGTTGTGTCGCTGTGGCGTGCCGTCCGCTTCGTTTTCGTTCCCGTATTATCGCGATAGCATTATGCACGGCGCCGCAGCTTCTTTACTGGGGATACTTCGGGGGCGCCTGGAAGCTGGAACCTATTAAATTAGGATTTTCTTTTGCTCCCTGGATTTGTGCCTGGCTTATTGGTTTGTCAATAGCGGCGCTGGTTCTGGGCATAGGCCATTATACTCGTTATCGGCCGGGCCTTATCTGGGCGTTTACCTCTGTTTTCCTTTTGTTGGCGATCGTGACTTTTGAAATACGAATAGGCTTTGATGAGCTGGACTATCAACTGTATGTGGCCAAGAATAATCCTGAACAGGCAATCGAATTTCACGAGCACAACATAACAGAAGCTTTCGACAATACGCTTGAGGATCCTGATGTTAAAAAATATCTTGCGGGTTCCTTCTACCCCACCGATCCGATACCACTGCGAGCAGAGTTGAAAGGTGAAATTCAGACTCAGCTAAGCTATGGCCATTGGCCGAGCTGGTTTATAGTACCTCCTGAGCTGGATTTTCGCACGAAAAAAATGCAGCTTTCCGAAGAATACGAGTCGTTTATATCTCGTCGTTCCCAAAGTCCTCGGATGCCTATAGCTCTTTACTACAAGGCTCTTCTGAGTGAATATCGGCCGGACCACAATATCCTTGGCCTTGGTCAAAAGGAAATACTGCGTTTTTATAGTGATTATCCTCATCGTGATTCTTTGCCGACATGGCATCGTCTTTACGAGCAGTTTCCGGACAGCAGTGAGTCGCTTGAGGCACGATGGCGTATAGCAAAGGATTTGGCCGGCCGAGGTAAGTTTGGAGAAGCTGACAGACTTCTTAAGGAGGCACAAGGTAAACTTGTCGAAAAGTTAAAATTACTCGAAGAAGAACAACCGCCGGGTGATACGTTTTTTAGTCCATTCCGTCCGGTGGCTGATTCGGCAATGACGGCGTTTAAATTGACAGAGTTGCAAGGCAGATTAAAACTGTTGCGGAGCCTTATAGGCGCGGAAAATCGAGTCGGCGGGTCTGACACAGAGAAACGTTTGGCCAGATTTGTTATGTTGAACCCGCACAGCGGAGATTTCCTTTGGCATCTCGATGAGATGCTGAAACAGATGGGTGACAAGGACCCCCTCCGTGACAATATTCTGTTGGCTAAAACGAAACTTGATGCTGACGAGCAGATGCGGGCTGAAAAATTAGCCCTATTGCACCGCGACTTCCAGGGTACCGATGGTGGGATGCAGGCATTATACGAACTTGGCCTTTTGAAGAGACGTCAGTGGAGCCAGCAGGAGGAGTCAAATTTGGAGTTGAAGAAGAAGTTTTTAGTTGAGACAAGAACCATTCTGACGAGTTTTATCAGCTTGTATCCGGGGGGTATCTTTACTGAGCAGGTCCAGAAGATTCTTGATGACCTGCCGGTAGTTGAGTAGATTTTGGTCGTCTTGACAGATGGGGTTGGGATTGACTTTTCTGCAAATTATGCTATCATGGAAGGCGACAATCGATTGTTTTTTGTACTTTCTACACGTTTTTGTTGCAGGGTATTAGCTAAACTTCAGAAATGGAAACTTTTAAAATGCGGCTTGGCTCTGATTCATACACCGGAAAGATTTTGCTGATAGGTGATGTCAGCAGGGCGTTCTTAGATGCCGAGGCCGTAAGAGAACTGCCCTGTCAAGTTACTGCTAATATGCCCGAGGCACTCGATGCTGCATCGAAGAACGACTTTTCAGCGATCGCTATCGTAATGTCCGGCTTGTCCTCTAAATTAAACCTGGTTCTCAAAGCCCTTAGTGAGGTTAAGGCTGGTGCAAGAATTTTTCTTCTGGCGCAGATGTGGGAAGAGCCGATTGCGATGCAATTTGTTAATGACTCCTTCGATCATGTAAGGGTGGCTGACGATTATTTGATTTGTCCACTCCGTGCAAAACAGTTCTATGATTTCATTATGTTTCCTGACGGCAAAGAGGCAGCCGGAACTGCGACACAGGCTGCTGTTGATGATACGTTGGTAAAGAAGATAAGACATCTTGAAAAGTTGGCTACAGAGGATGATTTGACGGGCCTGAAGAATCGAAGGTATATAAAGGAATTTTCCAGGCAAATTATCGAACGTGCCATGAAGGAGAATGGGCGTGTAACGCTGCTTATTTTTGATATTGACAACTTCAAACATTACAATGATGTTTACGGTCATTCGGCAGGGGACGAAATTCTAAAGCAGGCTGCTGTTTTAATGCGGCGGTGCTGCCGCAGTCATGATGTTGTCGGCAGGATTGGCGGTGATGAGTTTGCGGTTGTTTTCTGGGATGAGCCGCAGCCTAAATCGACCGGAGTGGCCGCTGAGAGTTCAGAAAGACGCTCTGCGATGGCGCAGCATCCCAAAGAGGCAATATCTGTTGCAAAGCGATTCCAAAAAGAATTAGGAAAAGCTGAACTGCATTTGTTAGGCCCGGAAGGTAAAGGAGTATTGACAATAAGTGGCGGTCTGGCGAGCCTGGGCAACGGTTGTTCAACAGTACAGGAGCTTTTTGAGCAGACAGACAAGGCACTGCTGGAGGCTAAACGCAGCGGCAAAAACAGAATCTACCTCGTCGGCAGACCTGAAGGCAATATCGCTGATGTAGAATAATTTCATATTGCTTAAACCGGGACGGTTCGATTGTAAGTCAAGTATTATCAATTGGTTGGAGCAATCATATTTCTGGGAGGAACAAGGTAATTTGCTTTTGGTGAATCCCACTTTTGCCTTGGAATAGGTCTTTTGCGGTGCCATTTGGTTAGAATAGCCACCGAGGAAGACTGCCGGGAAGAATTCCAAAATAAACCATTGACTATATCAACGGAGAGGGTAGAATATTATGCGATTTGGAGGTTTTTTGTTAAACTTAGTTAACAGGAAAGGGTATCAAATATGTCTATTAGCAATCTCAAAAAAACGTCTCTTGCAGCGGGGGCTGTGACATTGACCGCAGAGACGGCCGGTACCGCGAAGGAAAAAGCGGTGGATGAATTGATTGTCAAGCTCAAGGGCACAGATGACAAGGCACGAGCGGAAGCATTGCTCAATGCCGGTGAAATGGGCGCTCCGGCGGTCAAGTCACTGGCTAAGTTGATAGCAGATAAGGACGTTGAAGTGATGCGAGCGGGCAAGCGTGCAATGTGGAAGATTGTACGTCACGCCGGCCGGCCCGGGGCAAGGGATGAAAGAAGGGCGGTCGTTACCGAACTGAATGATCTTTTAGGCGATGACCAGACGACATCGGTGCGACGTGAAGTGCTCTGGATGCTTTCCGAGATTTCCGGGAGGAGATCCATTAAGGTGATTGCCGCCCTGTTATCGAATAAGGAACTGCGCGAGGACGCCCGAATGGTGCTGGAGCGTATTGGCGGCAGGCAATCCATTGCAGCGCTCAAAGACGGCTTAAATTCAGCTCCGGAAGACTTCAAGCTCAACATCGCGCAGTCTCTTCGTAAGCGCGGCGAAAAGGTTCGTGGGCTTGCCTGTGTAAAGCTGGTGCCTACAAAGAAGACGAACGTAAAGCCGTTGACGTAAAAGGGTGCGGTGGAAGGCGGTTTCGAAATAAAACATAATGTAAAATTCTGGCATTAAAGCGGAAAGGTGATAGAACGATGAAACGAACAAATCAAATCAACAGGCGTGAATTCCTGGCTCATACTGCTGCAGGTGCGGCGGCGGTGGGCTTTCCATACCTGGTTCCGTCCAGCGCACTGTCAGCGCGGGGCAGAGGCGGTGCGAATGAGCGATTGACAATGGCCCATATTGGCGTCGGCGGGATGGGTGGGTACCACCTTGGAGATATGGTGGGAAGGCGCGGAAGAGGTGAGGTTAATATCGCTGCCGTCTGCGATGCGGATGAGAACAGGCTGGCGAATGCTGTGAAAACGGCAGGTAAGGGCGTGCAGCCCTACCGTGACTACCGTTATATCCTCGAGCGCAAAGACATCGATGCGGTTGTTATTGCAACGCCGGACCACTGGCACGGAGTCCAGATGGTCCACGCTGCCGAGTGCGGCAAGCACGTTTATGTGGAGAAGCCGGCCTGCTGCACAATCGAAGAGGGCAAGGCGATGGTTGCAGCGGCCACAGAGAACAAGGTATCGGTCCAGGTCGGCTCGCAGGGTCGTTCCCAGCCGGAAGCCTATCTGGCTCATCGGTACCTGGTCAACGGTAATATCGGCCATATCAGCCGCGTTGATTGCTTTCACTACCCTAGTCCTGCGGACAATAATCCGGTTCCCGATAGCGACCCACCTCCGGAGCTTGACTGGGACCTGTGGTTAGGACCGCTTCGCTGGCGGCCATATAACAAGAGATATTGTCACGGCGTTTTTCGTTGGTTAATGGAATCAGGCGGAGGCCAGATACGCGACCGCGGCGCCCACGTGATGAGTTGTGCGATGTGGTGGATGGGTGCCGACGGGACAGGTCCGGTTTCTATCGAGGCGACCGGTACTGCACCGACAAAGGGCCTGTGGGACAGCGCTATATTGATGGAGGTGACCTATACCTTCAAGAATCCCGATTGGACGTTGACCTGGACCCAAATGCCCAATGATAAACTTCCGAAGGCGGAAAAGAGGACCGGGAAGGAGCCGGGGGGCAGAATCAGCCGTCCCGGTTACGGTGCCATATACCGCGGCGACAAGGGCGAGTTCATCCACTGGGGCGGCGACGGCGGTACGTGGGCCGAGAAGAAAGCACGCGAATGGCAGCCGCCTGCCGGCGCGAAGGATGTGTATAAGAGCCCCGGCCACAAGGAGGACTGGTTCAAGGGTATCAAGACGGGCGCCAAGACCATTATGAACATTGAGGCTGCGGTCGGCGTGGCGAACCTTTGTGTTCTGGGTAACCTCTCCTTCATATGTGGCCGAAAACTCAACTGGGACCCGGTCAAACAGGAGATAATCGGCGACGAGCAGGCCCGAAGAATGATGGGCCGGCCACAGCGTCACCCGTATCACCTATAGAAAATCCAGTAGTTTCTTACAGTGTGTGTAATACGAATCACTCAGTTTTGAGGCGGTAGTCGTACATTGTGTATCCGACCTGGCGGCAGGCCTTTATGGTTTCGGGGTAAGGTTTGTCGCAGATGTCGATAAAGCCAATCTGGTAGTTCTCGCCATCACCTCGGCCGGTTGTGGCCTGGTCCTTGTACTGGAACCAGTGTGTGCCGACAATATACGGATTACGCAGCGCCCCTTGTACATAACTTTTGTATTTTTCTGCGCGGTCCTGCTGGTTGGCGGTTTTTCTTAATCCTGTATGGAACATGCCGCGGTCAAGCGCGCCGAAGTGGAATTCGCCTATGATTACGGGCATGTCGATATCGTCCGGCAGGCGGTGGTTTTCTACACTGTAACTATAACGGTTGTAGCTGACGATGTCGCAGAATTTTGTCGCTGCGCGGGCGGCAAGGTCGTTGACCCACGCGAAGCGGCAGCCCATATATAGCTGGTTCGGGGCGACTTTTTTGCATTCTTCGCGAATTGTCTTGAAATAGGTCTCGGCAGTTTTGGTGTAAAAAGCGGTTAGGTCATTATGGGCCTTTTTTGTGTCCGGGGCCTCGGTGGATTGCAGCAGGGCGTTCCACGTTTTATGGTTCGTTCCCCATACGTTGTTCAACTTGTCAATCGATTTGTACTTTGACTTGAGGTCTTCGATGAAGACTTTCTTTGCGGGCTGGTCGGGCGGTGAGATAAGAGCGGCTACAGCGAGGGAAGTGTCGTCCCCCCAGCTTAGCTCGTTATGTACGAAGTAGCCGACACACCAGGGATCTGAAGCTGAGGTATCTTTTTCCCTTTCCAATCGCCTGCGCAGCGCATCTCGGAAGCTCGGGTCAAAGACGTCATAGAACTTTCCCCAGTAGCCTTGCGAGCCTTCTATATTTCTGGCACTATAGCTGATTGTCGCCACGTAGGGTGTTTTGCGCATGAGATAGATTTTTGAGTCCGACCAGTTTGCGATGGTGTTGAGGCCCCAGCTTTTCAGTCGCCGGTGTGTGATATCGGCGAATTTCTGCTGCCACTGGGGGCCGTACTTGCGCAGAAAATTGGCCTGGCTGAAGTCATAGGTTCTGTAGGGTGAATGGTCTTTATAATAGCCGTGCGGTGCCCAGATTCCCCGGCCGTAGAATGTTGAAAAAAGTGAGTCGGCTTGAGGCAGGTTTTTGAAATAGTGTTCGCGGTCTGAGATAGGTGTTGCATTTGTGCTGCGGACGCAGTCGATACCATGCGACCAGAATAAACGACCTTCCGGATCAACGAGCCACCATTTATCTTTGTACTTTTGCACTCGGAAGAAGCCGGTTGCTTTGAGCTTTGGGCCAGCGGTCCAGCCCCCATACTTATTGCGGTCGGCCGGGCCGGGATTGGCGGCGAGGTCCTTATCCTCGGTTTTGCCGTGAGTGATTAATTCCTCTTGAGAATGTGTTTTGCCCGGCCAATCCTTGTGAATGAACTGGCCGAACTCGTCAATGAATGGAAAGAAGGTCTTTGTATCCATCAATTCGACACTACCGACGGAACGGATGTTGCCGATTTCGAAGACATGCTCGGTCTTGGGCCTGGAAACGAACACGAGAAACTGGGTGACATTTGATGCATCGAGCTTACCTTTTTCGGTAGGTGCTCGGCGCATACCAATCAATTCCACCGGTTCGGTGAGTTGATATTCAGTAGGATAGAGACGTACCGTCAGCATTTCTGTTGTATTGGGATTAACGGTAATGTTGTCGGTTATGCAGTTGTTTCTGCCGTCGGCTCCGGGATTGTCCACCCGGCAAGAAATAGCGACCGGTTTGACGTCGATGTTTTTGATGTCTACGGTAATATATTCGCATTTTGATAAGTCCCATTTGCCTTCCGGTGCTTTGAGTGTGATACCGGGCCAATTCTGTTTGGTGCCGGTTTCGATACGAAGCGTGGCAGCCTGTGAAAGGCTTACTTCAGCATCGCTGGTTATTACTTTGCTGATATCAAAGCCCTTGTCAAAACTAAAGAGTGTGACTGATTGAGCCTGCTCCTCGGCGTAAAGGGAAAGGATTGATACAAATAAAATCGATGCCATCAATACCACGGTAGAATTAGTCTTATACATCATTTTCTCCTTGTATTACCTTTATAATCATTTCAGAACGATTTTGTATGCAAATTCGCTTTTTCTTGTTTGAA
>Ga0209427_10001602_pt1 | contig 26231 bp, 22 predicted proteins | sample DeeMarSWOR136_30_FD_187465 | JGI IMG/M metagenome (GOLD analysis project Ga0209427, IMG submission 187465) | Marine sediment microbial communities from White Oak River estuary, North Carolina - WOR-1-36_30 (SPAdes) (version 2) | ecosystem: Environmental > Aquatic > Marine > Intertidal zone >...
CTCTCATGGAGAGAGTGATGGTCTGGCCTATGATGACGGTATCAGGTACTGCCCACAGGCTGCAGGCAAGCTCAGCGCTGGCCTCGACAACCCAGGTATCTGGCTGCAGAGCAGTAGTATCCAGGGTGGCCTCATCGCTATTCGCGTCTCTCCCGAAGATCCTCCCGTGAACCGTCACGGAGTCGAGCGTAGCAAAGGAATCTACATCTACGAGATAGTCAAGAGTATCGGTACCGTTGCCAGAGAGGGTGGTGAGCGGGGTGAGAAGAATGGTGGAGTAATCATTGTCTACGCCTATCCCATCTGCAATAAACCGGAGACTAGAGCTATCGAGTTCAGCGTCTGCTTCTCCGCTGTTTTGAATGACCATAAGAACCGAAACATTCTCTTCTCCTCTACTGACAGTATCCTCAGCCGCCAGAATTTTCTGCACCTCCAGTTGCGCCTTTGTCTGAACTTCGAATGAATCCGGGATGGTGGCAGTTGTGTCTGATGTCTCGCTCTCGGAATTCACGTCTCTACCCCACACTCTTCCATTCACCTCGACAATTCCTGTCTCGGCAGTACCCTGTACATGCACTTCGAATCCAAGAGTACGAGCCTGGCTCCCGAGTATCGTGTCGACACCCGAGACGAAGCTCACCAAGTAATCGGAGTCCCTATTGGCTCCATTCAGCACGAATCTCAATTCGGATGAGTCAATCAGTACGCCCGCATCGCCTCCGTTCTCTACAAGCATATCGACCGAGATACTCTGCTGGCCCCTGGAGACGGCTATGGGCTGCGTGCTCACAGAGATGATACTCAGGCTTCCCGGTTCCTGAATGAATAGTGTCTCGCGGTGGGTTCTTATGGCGGGAACTGAGGCATCTCCTGCAGTGGCAGACGCTATTTTGCTACCAGATGAGGAGGTTACGGTCGCATTGGTGTACGATACGTTCTCCGTATCTGACGCAGCGGCGGAAAGTGTGGGCATGCTCCCTTCCGTTCCGATTGAAGAAAAGGCATCCCCGAAGATACGTGTATCAAGAGGTTCGAGGGTGATAGCTCCCGTAGAATGGTTTGTGAGCTCTACAAGTACGCTGTCCAGTGTTTGAGCGGCTGACGCACTTCCGTCATCTGCACCGGATGGCACGAATCTGATGTCGAGTATCTCAAGAGCTCTGTCAGTCGTCTGTCGGCTCTGGATAGCCCAGAGGTCCTCATCGTGGTCCCTGGCCTCGAAACTCCAATCTTGACTGAGATCACCGCTGCGAGACGCCACGTTGGCTACTGTTAGGCGAAAAGTGACGACATCGCCTGGAAGAATCGGTGCATCCGGGGTGTACGTCACAGTATCCCTGGAAGATGATATCGCCACAGCCCAGGAGGAGGGGTTGCCTCCTATCGCCGAATAACCTGCTGAACTGGATGAGAGAGTATCGGAAAGAGGTGCCACAATTCTGACCAAATTCAGGCTGTCTGAGGTGGAATTCACGGTCATGAGGATCTCCAGCTGCTGGTCTGGAATGCCCATAGTAAGGTCCTCAGGCTCGAAGTCGCTGAGACCATAATTGACCTGAGCAATGAGATACCCAGGGAAAAGAATGAAAGAGAACAGAATTATCTCTATCAGTCGTGCTTTGCCTATCATACGGATCACAGAATCTCCCATCTCCAATAGTCTGCGAGGAAAGTATATCTTAATTTCATTTCTTGTCAACCCATTGGCCATAGGAGGCAACGGCATCGTCCAATACACAATTTGGTTGACTCAAGCGCCCACTTTTTCTATTTTCTGGTGCCGATGAAGATCCTGGTTGCTTCTGATATCTACCATCAATGTAAGACAGGAAGAAGATTATGGCATATTCGTGGGAGAGAATCACGAAGCAGTTGGAAGGTTCTGTAGCGAAACGATGGAAAAGAGAGGTAGCGAGCGGAAGCAGGGAGAGCGTGTGAAATACCTGCTATAGGATGGAAAGGAGATGAGACGTAGATCTACAGTCAGTTTGAGCTTGGTCTCTCAATTCATGTGCCTTCTGATTCTCTGTTCATTCCTCCTCCTGAGCTGTAGAAGAGAAGAGAGTCGGACAATTCCGACTAGACAGCCTTTTCCCCACGAGGTCTTAGAGGAAGTGGTCCTGAAAGAAATGGACAAAGGAAGCGTCGTGTGGATTTTGAAGGCGGACAAGGCGGCAAACTACGAAGAGGAAGGTGTAATCAAGGTGTACGATATTCATCTGGAATTCTACGACCAGGAGAACGTATCCTCAGTCCTTACAGCAGACAGTGGTGCGGTATTCGGTTCGAACAAGAGTATGCGTGCGATGGGTACTGTGAAGGTGATTACCCGGGAAGACGCAGTTCTCGAAACGGACGTGCTCGAATGGGACAACGCCAAGAGATTGATAACGACAGAGAGCACAATTCGGATTACAACGGACGAGACCGCAATCACCGGCGCCGGTTTTGAATCAGATCCTGAGCTAAAACGCATCAAGGTGAAGCGCCAGTTCCGAGCTGAAAGAACTGGCAATTCGCCCTGAACCATTCTCAGGGTTGACAGAGGACGAATGATGTGCATATATATGAATTGCCTTTTCGGCAGATCTCAACATGGCTGGATTCTTTTGGAAACCGGTTGTCAATTCAGAAAGGAAGGTGAAGGATGAGTACATTGCAGGAGAGACTTGCAGAGCAAATTCCTGTTCTTCGTTCTGAAATCAAGAAGCTCGTAACGGATAACGGGAGCAAGGTCGTATCGGAGGTTACAGTAAAGCAGCTGTATGGAGGAACTCGCGGTGTAAGGTGTCTCGTGTGCGATACCTCACTTGTAGAGCCTGACAGGGGCCTTGTCATAAGGGGCATCCCTATTAGTGATTTGACGGAAAGGCTACCCGAGGAGATCTTCTATCTGCTCTTGACTGGAGAGCTTCCTGATGAAGAAGGACTCAGGGATCTCCAGGATGACCTGAAGAGCCGCTCCAAGGTTCCAGGGTATGTGTGGAAGGTCCTGGAGAGCATGTCCGGCGATTCCCATCCGATGTGCATGCTGAGCACTGCTATTCTCGTTATGGAAGAGGATTCTGTCTTTCGAAAGCGTTATGACGAGGGGCTGAAGAAAGAGGAGTTTTGGATGCCGACACTTGAAGATGCCTTGACCATAATCTCTCGACTTCCGGAAATTGCGGCTGGCATTTATCGAATGAGATTCAAGAAGGGACCCAGGATTGGATCCGATTTAGGTCTTGACTGGGCTGCCAATTATGCACATATGCTTGGTCTTCCGGACCCAGAAGGAAATCTGGCGAGGCTAATGCGTCTGTACATGGTGCTCCACTGCGATCATGAAAGCGGCAACGTGAGTGCAAACGCAGGAGCTGTCGTGAATTCGGCGCTTTCCGATCTCTACTATGCCCTGTCTGCAGGATTGAATGGCCTCGCAGGTCCTCTTCATGGACTTGCCAACCAGGAGTGTCTCAAGTGGATTCTGATGGTAAAGGAGAAATTCGGTGGAGTGCCGACACACGAGCAGCTGAAAGAGTTTGCGTGGGAAACATTGAATGCGGGTCAAGTAGTTCCTGGATACGGTCATGCTGTGTTGCGAGTGACCGACCCCAGATTCGATGCGTTTCTCGCCTTCGGGAAGAAGTATTGTGCTGATGATGAGGTTTTCGAGACGGTTGCAAAGGTTTTCGAGGTAGTCCCTGATGTCCTCAAGCAGGTCCGGAAAATTAAGGACCCATGGCCAAATGTAGATGCGGGTTCTGGTTCACTTCTCTATCACTTCGGAATGACGGAATTCCCTTACTATACTGTTCTATTCGCCATTTCCAGAGCGCTGGGCATCTGTTCTCAAGCGATCATCAGCCGGGCGATGGGATATCCAATAATCCGACCAAAATCTGTGAGTACGGATTGGGTGAAGAAGCAGGTTTCACAGTCTGGAGGTTGACCGACATACGCGGAGTTGCACAGTCAGTGCCGACTCGGAATCTGATTCACCGATATCCGAACTGATCGAGGTGTCAAGTATCGGTCTATTCAATGGGAGGTGAGATATGAAAGGCAGCTCGATAATTGCGGTCTGTTTGATGTGTGCAATCTATGCTGATGGATGGGAGTTTCCTTATCCTCTGACACCTGAGGGCATTGGAAATCCCAATCAGGTAGAGACCAGTTTCTTATGGGAATGGACCGGACCAGAAGGAGGTGTGGTCTACCAGATTGTTGTAGATCCAGCGACTCCTCAAAAGGCCTATGCTGTGACTCTGACGGACATCTGGAGGACCTCTGATGGCGCCAACTGGGAGCTTATCGATGAGTTTAAATATCGCGGAGAGCAGGCAATCGTGGCTGTAGGAGCGGATCGGGCAATCGCTGCCGTTGACGATGGCCTCTGGTATACGCCGAACGGAGGAGCCTCCTGGAGCAGCATGATGTCGTTCGACGAGTTCGAGTGTATGAGTAAGGCTTCAAGTGAAACAGTACTGGTGGTATGCCGGGATGATACGCTGAGATTGGTCGAGACGGTGAACGGTGGCTTCAACTGGGACACACTGAGCGTGCTCGGTTATCGCTCGGTCTACTCAATCGAGCTCTCGCCAGGTTCTGATAGCACAATGTTCCTTGGAGTACAGATGAATGATACTGTCTTCCTTGTACGCTCAACCGACAGAGGTGCCACTTGGGAGACAGTGTGGGAGGGTGACACATTGCACATTGGCGGAGTAGCCGACATAGAGGTGAATCCGTGGCGTCGGGAAGAGATATTCGTCAGCTTTGGCATGGAGAGCGACGGACCTCTTGGGCTTCTGTACTCAACGGACGGAGGCGATAGCTGGAGGTGGCTGCTGAGTTCTGAAACGTATGGGATATTGCTTCCCATAGACGTGGAATTCAAGGATGAGAACACCATCCTCGTTGCGAATCAGATGGTGGCTGGCATCTTCGAAGGAGCACGTGTTCCCAGTCCAGAGGAGTGGGTCTTCACGCCCATATATTCAGAGACCGGAGCTACGAGCACATACATTGTCACTGCCGATTCGATCTGGGCAGGTACGGTGGCCGGGGTGATCAGGTCCACAGACGGTGGTGGCACGTGGGTCGAAGTCAACTCCGGGCTGAAGGCATTCACCGCTCTCTCCTGGTACGGAGGTGCAAATAGCAGTGTTTCACGCGTCGCGCAGGACACAATGTATGCTACGAACGGATTTGGCAATCCCGTGTACCGAACCGGGGATGGAGGCCAGACGTGGCACAGGGTATTCGTCCCGAATCTAATCCTCAACGTGTGTGTCGAAGTCTGCCGCGCCGCACCGGATAGGGCATATTTAGGAGGTTTGGGAGTCTCCGAGACTGGGAAGCAGTGGGTTTTCCATTCTCTTTACGGAACGAGCGATGGCGGGCAGAACTGGATTCCCATCGACACGCTCACTGCCAGCTCGCCCGATTCCCTCGCGTTCTACAACAGTCTATGGGTCTCACCTGTACACTCTCGAATTCTGCTTGCAGCCGTGGATGAAGAAATGCTGCTGAGATCAACAGATGGTGGGTACACATGGGATACTCTTTTCACGTACCTCCAATATGCCCCCACAGGTGCGGAGAGGGTGTTCGTGCAGGAAGCGGACTACATCCGGGTGAGTTACGATTCTGGCGAGAACTGGGATCCTCTTCTGTTGGTCACGGACTCTGTGCGGGCGATGAGCTACAATCCCCTTTCGGGAAACCTCTTTGCGGTATGGGGAGATTCTCTTTACAGAATCGCTCCGTCTGCTGAGACGACTCCACTCGTATACATGCCGTCCGAGAACTTATTTCTCAACCTCGATGCGGAACGCTCAAGCAAGGTATTTCTCTCCTATTACGATGTTAGAACGTCTACATCCTGTCTTCTCAGGTCATTCGATTACGGAGCGAATTTCGAGACTGATACCGTCGACGTCGTACCGATTGTCCTTCGTACCGGCGACGATGAATTGATCATCGGGGATTTGGGAAAGAGCTTCTGGAGAAGTGAGGAGGCGTTCACTCACGTGATGGAGAGTCGCCTGGTGGACAGAGCCATCGTGTTCAAGATTCTTCCACTCCCCTTCACGAACCATCTGATCATGCAAATCACTTTGGAGAACGATGCCTTCACGGATGTTGCACTGTACGATGTGGCGGGGCGAAAAGTGGAGACAGTCTTGAGAGGAATGCTTCTGGCCGGTTCCAGTAGGTTCGAGTACGATACGAGAAGCCTGTCACAGGGAGTCTATTTCTACACCGCCCGAATAGGTGAGAAATCGTATCGAGGCAAAGCTATAAAGATTAGCCCGTAGAGAAGAGCCTGAGATTCCCTTGAGATGATTGTTCTGGCTGACAGCGTGAAGGATGTTTTTCGTATGATTTCCCGCGGTAGAAGGGATTAAGGTGAAGAAGGGAGTAGTCTTCTCAGGAGTTCAGCCCACTGGCGAACTGCACATAGGCAACTACTTTGGTGCCATCAAGAATTGGGTGGACTTACAGGAGAAGTACGACTGTTTCTACTGCATAGTCGATTATCATGCGTTGACAAGTGACTTCGACCCACGGACTTTGAGAAACGATGTGGTGTCACTCGGAATGGATCTCCTGGCCTGTGGCATAGATCCCAGCAAATGTGTGCTTTTTGTCCAGTCCCAGGTTCGTGAACATGCTGAACTCTCTTGGATACTTGGCTGTTTCACCTCCTATGGAGATCTCACAAGAATGACTCAATTCAAAGATAAGGAGCGAAGAGCAGAATTCGTCAATGCGGGCCTCTTCAGTTATCCTGTTCTTCAGGCGGCAGACATACTTCTGTACAGGGCTGGGTGGGTTCCGGTCGGAGAAGATCAACTGCAACATCTTGAGATTACAAGACGTATTGCGAGGAGATTCAACAGCCAGGTCGGAGAGGATTTCTTTCCTGTGGTACAACCGATTCTGTCCAAAGGCTCGAGAGTGATGTCTCCTGCTGATCCAAGCCAGAAGATGAGTAAGAGCCTTGGGTCTTCACACTACATAGGCTTGAGAGAACCGGAAGACCTGATCTGGAAGAAGATAAAGACTGCGGTGACCGATACAGGACTTGAGAAGGGAGTAGAGATGAGTTCGGGAGTAGAGAATCTGCTCACTATTCTGAAGAACACGGCCGAGCCCTCGCTGGTTGAAAGTCTTGAAGAAAAGCACCGGAACGGTAAATTGCTCTATAAAGAGTTGAAGGAGACTACATTCGAAAGCCTCATCCGTGTACTCAGGCCAATTCGAGAGCGGAGAGAAGCGATGAGTGAAGAGGAGACTGTCCTCAAACTCAAGGAAGGCAGAGTAGAGGCGGAAAAGGTCGCAGAAGAGAATATGATGGCGGTCAGGAAACTCCTCGGAGTTCCTTCGCTCGACTTTCGATAGTCTTTGCCAGACTTGAAATTAAGCTTCATCCCAATCTCTTACACCCTTCTTGACAACAGATACAGCTTTTTTTAAGTTCAAGCTGAATGAAATATGCGGGCAGGGTTGAAAGACTGCGCGGAGAAGGAGCTTTCGATGTACTGGCCAAGGCAAAAGCGCTAGAGAGAACTGGTAGATCAATTATCCATCTCGAGATAGGCCAGCCTGATTTTGACACGCCCCAAAATGTGAAAGACGCCGGCATTAGAGCCATAAGAGAGGGACAGACCAAATACGCAGAGGCTCAGGGAATGTCGCAGCTGCGGGAGATTGTGGCCGATTACCTTCAAGAAACGAGGAGAATTCAGGTCAATCCAGAGGAGATATTGATCGCACCCGGAGTGAAGCCTATCATCTTCTTCACGATGTTAGCATGCGTCAACAGAGGAGAGGAAGTGATGTACCCCAATCCTGGATTTCCCACCTACGAATCACTGATCGACTTCATTGGAGCGAAGCCAATTCCGATTCCTCTCCTGGAGGAGAACGATTTCACCATGGATACTGCTGAAATAGAGAAGAGACTGACTCCGAGCACAAGACTGATCATACTGAATTCCCCCCAGAATCCGACGGGTGGTATGATAAAGGAAGATGATTTTCGGAGCATAGCAGACGTGGCTATTGCGAAGGACCTCTTCGTTCTCTCAGACGAGATTTACTCGAGGCTCGTGTATGAAGGCGAGTTCAGAAGCATTGCATCCCTACCGGGTATGAAGGAACGAACGATTATCGCAGACGGGTTTTCGAAAACCTATGCGATGACCGGATGGAGATTGGGATTTGGGGCTATGAACTCACGCCTCACAGATTATATGACGAAGTTGATGATAAATTCCAACTCGTGCACGGCGATGTTCACACAATTCGCAGGAATAGAGGCGCTTACAGGCCCGCAGGATGAGGTGAACAGTATGAGAGAGACCTACCGGAAGAGAAGAGACTTGATTGTTGAAGGACTCAACAGAATACGAGGATTCCATTGTATGGTTCCGAGAGGGGCATTCTATGTCTTTCCCAACCACCGAGCTCTTGGATTGAAGAGTTCAGAACTCGCTGACTTACTACTCACTGAAGCAGGGGTCGCATGCCTCCCGGGAAGCGCGTTTGGCCAATATGGAGAAGGATATCTGAGATTCACGTACGCCAACTCTGAAGAGAACATCCTATCCGCACTTGAGAAGATATCCGAGGTGATAGGGAGAACGGGAGGCTGAATGCGCCTTTATGGATTGACCGGAGAGAGACCATTTGAAGGGGGGTGAAAAGGAAAGTCCTTGAGGTCTCGGAATTGGCATTCATTTGTTCAGGAGGTGACGAATGGCTGAGGCACGTGAGAGGTGGGGGAGTCGCACTTCCTTCATTATGGCGGCCATTGGAGCTGCCATAGGGCTTGGCAACGTCTGGAGGTTTCCGTACATCTGCTATGCAAATGGTGGCGGAGCTTTTCTCATCCCGTATTTCGTGGCACTCTTAACAGCTGGGATCCCTCTCATGATACTCGAATATTCCGTTGGCCATCATATGCAGGGCGGGGCACCATTTGCCTTCAAGAAATTGGGTCGCAATCTGGAATGGATAGGCTGGCTAGCACTTCTGGTTGTCTTTGTGCTCGCCACCTATTATGCAGTGATTCTCGCGTGGTGTTTCAATTATCTCGCCCACTCAGTGAAACTGGCATGGGGAACTGATGCGAAGTACTTCTTCGAAAAGACGTTTCTGCAGCTTTCGAGTGGGGCAGGAGAACTCGGCAAAGTCAGACTCTCCATCCTGGCAGGTCTTGTCGCCACGTGGATCGCGATTTACTTCAGTCTATTCAAAGGCGTAAAGGCATTGGGTAAAATAGTCATGTTCACAGTAACGATTCCGTGGGTGATTATCGTCATCATGGTGATCAGAGGGCTTACGTTGCCCGGAGCTATGAGTGGGCTGCGATTCTATCTCACTCCGGATTTCAAAATGCTCCTACGCCCAGATGTATGGCTGGCAGCCTACGGTCAAGTATTCTTCACTCTTAGCTTGGCCATGGGTACGCTCATTGTCTATGCCAGTTACCTGCCGAGGAGATCCGATATTGCTAACAATGCGTATATCACATCTCTCGCAAACTGTGGAACGAGCTTTTTTGCAGGATTTGCAGTCTTCTCCACACTCGGTTATCTTGCGCAATCGATGGGCGTTCCGGTACCGGAAGTTACGCAATCAGGCTTTGGCTTGGCATTTATGACGTATCCAACTGCGATAAGACTTCTCCCTTTTGGAGCGCCCTTTTTCGGTTTCCTCTTCTTCATTCTCCTTCTCACGCTTGGGATAGACTCGGCCTTTTCGCAGGTGGAACCTGTGATCGCGGGGTTCACTGATAAATGGAGATTTTCGAAGAAGATCGTGCTCCCGCTCGTATGCATAGTGGCTTTCGTGGTCGGGATTGTGTACACGACTCAAGGTGGGTATTACTGGCTTGATATCATGGACTACTTCGTCGTTACCGTTGGCCTGACCCTGATAGGCCTTCTTGAGTGTATCGCGATAGGATGGATATTCGGTGCTGGAAAGGTGCGGGACTGGGTGAATGAAGTATCTGAATTCAAGATAGGCAGATGGTGGGACGTGGTGATAATGGGAGTGACGCCGATAATACTGGGGATATCGTTTACGTGGGAGATTGTGAGGCTGGTGAGAAGGGGGTACGGCGGGTACCCGTTCTGGGTAAGTTCTGTAGGTGTCTCTATATTTGTGGGTCTCATAGTCGTTTCGGTAGTCCTGGCAAGACTGAGAGGAAAGGAGGAGTGATGCCCCTTTCAGCGATAGTAATGCTGGTATTTGGATGTGTGGTCCTCTATGGAGGTCTGGCGTTCTGTCTAAGGAGAGCGATGAAGAGCAGCAGATGGGAAGAGTAAAAGGGAGTCGACCCTTAAGCAACGAAGCAATTCATCAGAGTAGCTGGTAGCCAGTAGCCAGGGAAAGAGCAGGTATATCCAGATCTCTTGGTAATTGGCCGCGAGGGATGGTTGAGACAGCTCGGCGCATATCTGCTCACCGATCCGACCCAAGGAAGCGAAGGTTCTTCGCGATGTGCCGCAGTTACTATAGAGGGACTTGCATTTTGCGACACGAGTCGCATATTTCCATCGAGTCTATGAGGATCAACGATATGGAGTGCAATGGCTTAACCCATGCAGCCGAGTGGTATGTTTTTTGCTACAACTGAACGGATGATGAGAAATCGAATCGCTCAAGCAGGTGGATTTACACTCATTGAGCTTATGGTCGTGGTGGTGGTCATCGGGATCTTGGCCGCGATCGCGATACCGAACTTCATGTCGATGAGACAGAGGGCCAAGGAAGCCAGTGTGAAGGCGAACATGCATACCCTTCAATTGGCTGCGGAGGATTTCTGCAGCTTGGCCGATGGGTCCTATCCAGAAAATCCCACCAACACGGTTGGCGCGGTACTGAGCGCGGTCGGACTGATCGCTGCAGGAGACGCAGGCAACTACCCACAGCTTATCGCCGATCAATGTCCGGGCACCATGAACACAGTGTCTACTACGGTCAATGCGCTCATACCTGGAGACAACAACTATGGGAATGCGTTCTCGCCTCAGTCCAATTCTCTCGATGCACTGGCTGCCGTCCCTGTTCCTGGTCCTGCGGCTCCGGCGCACGTCGACAACCCTGCAGCAAATGCAAGTGGCGAAGGGACGGTGTATTGGGGCCCGATGGGTACAGCCGGCGCCACCGCCATGCAGGGGTATGTGATCTACGGTGACGGAGACGAGGGCATTCTTACCATAGACCTCCGCTCAGGCCACTAACCCCAAAAAGGGGACGGTTCTATTTTTTCTTCCGGCTGAATAGAGGCTCGTCACGGAGTAGCAGCGGCGAAAGGCGGAGCTCCTGACCGAGTCGACTTCGCTCTATACACCCACATCATACGGATGTGGAAATTATGAGGTTGCGCGGCTCTCGCATGGAGATCGAATCCAGCTTCCAGAAAGGTCTCAATACTTCTCAAATCTGAACGCCTGCACGTGCAATCATGGAGAAGAGGGGTATATGAGCAGATCTCCTCAAGAATGAGTAGCTGATCTCCTCTCGTGAGTGACGCTCTTGCGAAGAATTTTGCAAATTGCAAGCTGCCCAGAGATTCTCGATAGGGTCTACTGCGCAATCCATTGTATCACAATATCTTCACATGGCCAGTTGCTGGCATAGTTTTTGCAGTATCTCCTGGCATGAAGACTAGGATGAAAGGAGGTGACAACATGAGAGAGAAGGGGTTCACACTCATCGAGCTCATGGTGGTGGTGGTGATCATCGGTATTCTGGCCGCGATCGCCATACCGAACTTCATGTCCATGAGACAGAGAGCAAAGGAAGCTTCGCTCAAATCGAACATGCATACCCTTCAGCTCGCCGCAGAGGACTTCTCCACTATGTCAGAAGGAGCCTACCCAGAGACTGGACCGACCACCGTCGGTGCGTGTCTGTCGACGCTTGGCTTCATCGCTGCCGCAGATGCCGGCAACTATCCTCAGTGCGTGGCTGACGCTACCCCAGGAACGAGGGCAACTGTGTCTACTACCGCGAATGCCTTGCTCCCAGGTAACAACACCTACGGGAATCCGTTCTGGCCGACAGCGAACTCCCTGGACCAGCTCGCGGCCGCTGCTGCCCCTGGTCCCGCTGCACCAGCTCACGCAGACAATCCTGCAGCTGCCGCCAGTGGCGAAGGAACCGTGTACTGGGGACCAGTTGGAACTGCTGGGAATACCGCGATGGGAGGGTATGTCATTTACGGTGATGGAGACGATGCTATTATGACAGTCACCCTACGCTCAGGACAGTGAGCTCGTATCAAAAAAGGCCGGATTCGTTCCGGCCTTTTTTTGTTTGTGCAAATTCTATCTCTGTTGACAGCAAACCTTGACTTCTTCACCCCCCTTCGTTACCATGAAGTGGGAGAAATGAAGCTTTCCCTACTCACAGCCGTATCGTTCCTACTGATAGGCTGTCTTAACTGCAACAAGAAGGAGTCTCTGTGTAACACTCCATTCGAGAGTCTAGTTAATCTCCATCATTCAGGCATCGAAAGCCCGGAAGATTTTTGCATCGTGACGGAGGAGGGTTGGAACAGATTTCTGAAGGAAGTCAATTCATCTTTCTTAGATACTGTTCAAATCGACTTCACAAAGGAAATAGTGATTGCGTGTGCAATGGGAGAGAGAGGTAATAGTTGCCATGGAATAGAGATTGAATGTATTCAAAAAGACGGTGATGCGCTGATAGTATTTGAGAGAGAGATTGTACCTGGACCAGGGTGTATCTGTCTCGCAGTTTGTGTTACTCCGCTCCACGTCGTGAAAATCAGAGTCTCTGCAAAGTCCGTGAATTTCACGCGCTCTACCTATGTTATGATATGTGATTGATCAGGTCTCTCCAGGGCAGCCTCAATACCCCCAGATCTCCTGTAAATACACTTCTCTTCTACACTTTGGGCAGAGAAGCCTCAGATGGTCTGATCTGTACGCTGCTCGAGCTCCTGTCGGAAGGGTTGGCTCGACTCCCTCGATTTCTTGGTGAAGAACGTATGCCAAGGTTGGATTCGCGTAGGCGAGTTCTCCAGTCGTCTCGGCAATCCACAGCAAATGCTCTCTCGTCGCAATCGGCTCATCGCATATTTCGCAGAGAAGCAGTTCCTTCTCCACAGATCTTTCATATCCCTCGTTCGTGAGTTGAGCCAGGTCGTATTCCTCTGTGTGTCGTATAGCCTTCCAGGAACAGGCTGCTTCACACAATCCACAGTAGATGCACCTTTCCTGATGGTGAGTAATCCTGCGCACCTGTCTGTCAGGGAAATCCGTCAACTCCCGTGCGGCGGCTGGACAAACTTCAGCACACGCGCCGCAGACCACACATTTGTCTTCCTCGAACACCATGATTCCCCGGAAGCTGGGAGCGACGGGGGAGGATACTCGTGGGAAATCGAGGGTAAAGGGGCCTCTTATGACTGCTCTCACTGCTTCACCGAGTTCTCTCAGTTTCGGTTTCTTCATCTTCTTCTCCAATTCAGATGAACGTCCTGAGTCTGCTCTCAGGATCGCCAAATCGTTTTGCCAGTGTCTCGGTTCTCTTTTGAGAAAGCTGTATAAGATAATTACCATCCCCTATTTTCTTATGATCTTCCACCACCATCACACGTTCAGTACAGCAGTAGCAGGGATCTACCGACGCGAGTACCAGCACGGCATCAGCGATGGTGCACCCCTTAACCGCGGCCACATTGGATGCCACATTCATGTAACTTGGTGCCCTCACTTTGTGCCGAACGGGCATATTTGAGCCGTCAGAACGGATGTAGTGGAATACTTCACCCCGTGGGGCCTCAATATGTCCAATGCCTTCGCCTGGGGGAATCTCGTGAACTTCTGCACATATTTCTCCTGGCTTCATCCTCTTTAGACATTCTCGTATCATCTTCACCGACTCAAGGCATTCGAGAAGTCTCACCTTTGCCTTTGCAAAAAGGTCACACTCATCAAACACTATCATATCCCACGGTATCCAACCATATGCGGCATTTGGGTGATCCTTCCTCACATCAATTGCGACACCAGAACCCCGTGCAGTGGGGCCGAGTACCCCGTATGCAATTGCATCCTCTGTTCTCAGGAAGCCTACATTCTCCAGTCGTGCTCTGATTACGGGATCATCGAGTACTGCCCGAGTAAAGAGAGCTGTCTTCTCCTCAAGCAAGTTGAGCGTCTTCTCTATCGCGGGAATATCTTCATCCTTGATGTCCCGACGTACTCCTCCTATCTTCATCATCGCATAGTGATTTCGGTTTCCGGTGATTGACTCGAGAAGGTCGAGGAGGGGCTCTCTGTACCTCCAGAACCACATCCAGACGGTGTTATAACCTAGGAAGTGTCCTGCGAGCCCGACCCAGAGAAAGTGAGAATGAATCCTCTGAAGCTCGTCGACTATTGTGCGGATATATTCAGCACGCTCCGGGACTTCTATCTTCGCACAGTCCTCTACTGCACACACATATGCGAAGGGGTGGGAATTCGAACATATTCCGCAAATCCGCTCAACGAGAAACGTAACCTGATCCCACGTCATAGTAGGTGAAATATACTCATGACCTCTATGATTGTAGCCTATATTGATCTCAAGACCGACTACCTTCTCCCCTTCAACCTGTAATTTGAAGAACTCTGGTTCCTCCTGAAGTGGATGATAGGGTCCGATGGGTACGACCTTTTTCATTCTCCCCTCCTCAATGGATGTCGGTCTCGTGGCCAGTCTTCAGCTGTGAGCAGGGGCTTTAGATTGGGATGTCCTTCAAAGTCTATTCCAAGGAGTTCGTGCATCTCCCTCTCAATCCAACGCGCAGCTGGCAGCCATGAACCGAGAGAGATTACCTTGGGATCTTCCTTGGGCACGAATATTCTCACAGAGTACATGACACCACGAGCATCGTGGGCAAAATGATAGAGGATTTCAAACCCATTGCGCGTGTCAGTCCCCGTCGCTATGGCAAATCTGATTCCGTGTTCCTTGAACAGAAAGGCAGCCACTTCGGAGATCTGTGCACGATCTACGTCGACATAAACCCTCCTCGAAGAACGCTCAGTTATCTTTGCTTCCGGGAATCTCTTTTCAAATTCCTCTCTCTCGAAGGATCTATTGGACACGCCACTCATAATGCTCCGAGCAATTTCGCCACACCCATGATGAGCGCCTCGGGTTTGGGAGGGCACCCTGGTATGTAGGCATTTACCGGCAGATGTTTGTCATAGGGGCCGACGACGTTATATGAATTCCTAAATATGTTGGGATTGCAGGCACATGTGCCAACTGCAATAACCAGACACGGTTTCGCAGTCTGCTCGTACACTCTCAGTACTCTTTCTTTCGCCTTTCTGTTGAGAATCCCTGTGACGAGCAGTGCGTCGGCATGCCTGGGCGATGCTACGAGAAGGATGCCAAACCTCTCAAGGTCATACTTAGGGGTCAACGCATCCAGTATCTCGATGTCGCAGTTGTTACAGGATGCGGAACACAGATGAAAAACCCAGGGTGATTTCTTCAATGCCCAAAGTTTGGCGCTCACGTTCTCCTCCAGAATGGATGCCGCGAAAGAACTCTTGTTCCGACTCCCCTTTTCTCATACTCTTCCTGAGCAAGGAATTTCAATGCACCAGAAACACAGCTTGAAACGCATCGGGGACCTTCGGCCCTGTCCTGACAGAGATCACACTTCTGGGACAAGTGCCTGGTCAGAGAAGGGTCTATAACACCGAAGGGACATGCGTAGACACAGGATAGACATCCAATACAGAGGAATTGAACCCTTCTCGTTCTTCCTGTCTTTTCGTCCTTGACGATGGCATCGACCGGACACGCAGCGGCGCAGAGGGGCTCTTCACAGTGCCGGCATGCGAGTGGTAGATAGGCCTCCGAACCTATTTCCGCGTGGCGGATTCTCCCTTCGTTCTTGAAAGCTGTTCTGCATGCGGCCTCACACGAACGACACCCGACGCACAAATCGAGATCCAGGACTATTCTCTTTTCACCGATTCTCGTCTGAATAACCTACTCCTTCCCTTTTCCCAAAGGTTCTTGGGACCATAATTCCACCGTCTGGGGTCGAAAAGAGAGTATTCCCTTATCAACTGAAGGTTCAAACAGAGTCCGCACTTCTGGAAATTCGACAGGGACCACGACCACACCTTGGGGAGCTCTATCGGTTGTCATTACTTTCAGCTCTGTTTCAGCCTGGGAAGTCTTTGCTCTTGCCTGCTGACCAGATTTCACACCGATCTTATTGGCATCAAGTGGATTGAGCTTAAGATAGGGTTCTTCTCCGAAGAGAGAACGGAAGTGATAGGACAATTTCTCTCCTATTAGAAGAAGACCATTTCTCTTCTTCTCCAGAAGGCGGTCTGCTCGGGATTTCAGTGTATCAGATTCCACTGCTCTTTCCGATGCTCGAGCTTTTTCTCCGCTCAGATTGAGAGACAGCTCTTTGGCCAGTCTCTCGATAATCTCCCCCGCGCTCTTCGCTCCACTGTACGGAGCTACGACAGGTGATATTTCACGCGCCCCAAAGGCCGTATTCAGAGTGCCAGACTTTTCGAGATTGAGGGAAGCAGGCAACCAGAGACCAGGAATACTGACGTGAGTCTTCAAAACAGCTGTGCACACGAAATGGGACAGGGTGCGCAGTTTCTCCAAGAACTGAGGATACATATACGGAAAGACTTCCCCGAAATTGATGAGTACTTTGATTTTTCCAGACTCAATCTTATCCAGAATATCGGCGAATTCCACCTTCCCTGGCCTGCTGAAGGATTCACCAAGCGGCAAGAATGATCTATCACCGGGTAGGCTTGCAGTCAGGTACTGAGCAGCGCCCGAAAGAAGCAGCGGGTCCTCTGTCCTTCCCAATGCCATCACTGCGATAACAGCCTTTCTCTCATCCCTGAGAAGTGAATTCGCCACATCCTTAAGCGTGGACAATTCCAAACCTGAGGAGTCTGCGTATGTTTCCGCAGGAAATTGGGTCCGATTCTGAGACACGAGGGAGGAAAGTGCCAGCAAGGCAAGTGATTCCATCCCTGGGCTCACCTGCAGGAAGGTGTCAGCAAAGCTTGCAGTGTTTGTGATGTACGAATCGATGACATACATCCGCCCATTTTTGACCGCATATCTGGCTTCGAGTATGTGGCGCGCAATTACTGGCGTTTGATTGAACAGATCACCGACTATGACAAAAATCGAACTCCTTTTGATCTCATCAAGAGTGGCCCTGGGGACCTGACGAATTGCATCGTTGAAATAGAACTCCGGCTCAAGATAACTACACGCCAGATTTCCCAGTCCAAGCTTTTCGGCAAGCCCCAAGATGAGAGAATACTCATCTTGTGTGAGATTTGAGTCGTACGTGACTGCGAGCTCACGAGAATCGGTTCTCTTCAGAATATCGGCAAGCTCAGCGAAAGCCTCTTTCCAGCGAATTTCGTCCCCATTGTGAAGAGGGAATGTGAGACGTTTCGGATGATCAAGGTAGAGAGCAGCTCCATTGCCTCTCGCACAAAGACTGCCATCATTGAGTCCGCTTCCCTTGAGATACTCTACTCCTCGTATACTCCAGTCATCGGCAAGAATCCCAAGCTCACAACCGAGTGTGCAGAAGGGGCAGATTCCTTTCTTCATGTCACTCATACGAACGGCTCATCCACATCTTTTATCTGTTCCCAGGTCAGTACCGGGCCATCCTTGCACGCATAAAGCTCACCAACTCTACAGTGATTACACATACCAAGTCCACAGGACATGTTGCTCTCCATTGAGAGATATATATTGGAACCGGGGAAACCTGACTCCAGCAGCCTCTGAGTAACGAATTTCATCATTATGGGAGGTCCACACACAACCGTAGGGCTCTCTTTCACTTTTACTGGTATGTCATCCAGAATGACAGTGACGACGCCGACTCTTCCCTCCCAGGAAGAATCTCCGACATCGACGGTGAGGAGGATATCCACTTTATCCCGGGCATTCCAGTCATCTATGTATCGCCTGTAGACAAGTTCTTGAGGAGTACGTGCACCGTAGCGCACGTATATTTTCTTGTAATCCTGTGCATCGTGTAGAAGAGTGAGAAAGAGTGAGCGAAGAGGGGCAAATCCGACTCCGCCTCCTACGATGAAGATCTCCTTTCCCTTGAACTTTTCGAGAGGGTAAGGTTTTCCATACGGGCCTCTCAATCCTATCGAGTCCCCTTTCTTCAGGTTGAACAAGGCAGAGGTGACCCGACCCACCTTCATGATGGTGAGTTCCAGTTTCTCCTTGTCGTATGCGGAGGATGAAGGAGTGAACGGAGCTTCTCCGACCCCGAATACGGTTACTTCAACGAATTGCCCGGCTTGGAAGTCGAGAGGTCTGGGCTGTACGACAAAAGTCTTTATAGTTGGGGTCTCGTCAACAATGTGAGCGATTTTCGCTGTTAACGGCTGATAGGGATTCACGCCCTCCATAGTACCTCTCGTATATCGATTTTCGCAGTACACCCACTGATGCACCTGCCACACCCAGAACAGGCCAGAAAACCTTGATAGTGATAGAAATATGAATATTTGCAGAGGAATCTGTTTCTGAACCTCTGCACGAACTCCGGTCTGGGATTCGCTCCTCCTCCAACTCGGGCGTAGGCTGCGTAATAACATGCATCCCACACCCTCACCCTTTCACTCTCACCGTCGTGTGGCTGATCGTACAGGAGAAAACAGTAGCATGTGGGGCATATATGAAGACATGCACAACACTCAACGCAATTGGTTGCCTCGCGAGACCAAAACTTCAGATCCGTCTGGTCTGAGATCTTCTTCGGAAGTTGCGGGTCCAGTTCTCTTGAGTTGATCCCTTTCAGTGTGCGTGTGGCGCTGGCCCTCTTCTCATCTCGCTCTTTCAGATCTTCTGAAGAAGCTGGCTGAAAGAGCGTGGGCATACTCTTGATCAAATCGATTCCCTTCTCAGATCCAACCTCAACGAGATACCCTTTCGACACAGTGCTGAGATTGAGGTCAAATCCGTTCATTGGGTAGGGTTGAATGCCCACAAGAGTGCAAAAACAGGTCTCCTCCGGTTCTGGACAGTCTGCCGATATCAGTATCGTCTTTTCTCTCCTCTCCCGGTAGAAGGGATCGGAGAACTCACCCTCACTAAATACCTTGTCGTAGACGTCAATGGCTCTCAGATCACACGCCTTCGCCCCTATGATAACCTGAGAGGACGAACTCTTGTCAAAAGAGGCTCCGGGTCGAGCAACGACTTCCTTGAATTTCATAAAAAACTGTTTCAAAGGCTCAACCGGTCTGATCTTCTCCAGAGCCCACTCTGAAGGCTCCCCTGGTCTGAACCGTCTGAAATGGGCCTTACCTTCATTCACTACCGGAATGTAAATGAGATTCCGTTCGACCATTCGAGCTACCACGGATTCCAATTTCCTTCTGGGAAGGAGATATACCTCATTCATACCCGATCCTCACCTTGAGTAAAAAGTCCGCACAATATTGCCATAAAGGCTTCACCTATGTCAAGTATCTACGGGGAAAAGTGTTCATAGAAGAAAGATACTCGTCTGGTGCGCTTCCGGCCCCATTACTCGGCAATCTCGGCCATCAATTTCTGGATGGTGTCCCTCACCTCGTTGACCACTTGCTTGCATTCGACCAGCAGCCTGCCCGGAGACGGAGCCCCTTGCTCATCCACGAAACCCAAGATCTTTGCCGTATCGCCTAGATGACTTTGAGAGAGGCTATCCACAGCAGCGACCGTCAACCTGTAAATATCCCGGATCTGCTTCAAGAAATGGAACGCACTGCACAGTCTTCCTATCTCCTCCGAGTGGTGACTGTCCAGCATTACGAGAGTCTCAAATATGAGACTGCATATGGGCTGGCGAAGACCGAATCGTGCTTTATATACGAGAAGCATCATCTCTATGTCTCTCAATCCGCCGGGAGTTTCCTTCAGATTGTATCCATCTTCTTCAGCTGCCGAGTGTCTCGATTCCATCTCACCAGCCATCTGTCGAATATACTCGTTTTTCTTCTCAAAGATATGGGGTCTTATGATTCTTTCTTCGAATTTCTCTTCGAATTTCCTGCTCCCGACAACCAGTCTGGAGCCAAGCAGCTGTGATTTATCGACAAAACTGTCTGGAGTCTCCTTCTGAAAGAGGGTTTCTATCTCGTCCAGAGTGACCACGTATTTGCCGAAGTGTTCTGCAAGTCGATAGTGGGGTAGCATGCCTCTCTTGATCATCTCCGTGTTCATTTTCGCGATTATCTTCGAGAAATATGTGAGCATCTCCTCGCTGGCAGAGTCAAGAAGTACTATCATGTCGTAGTCGTCGTCGTAAGCCTGCTCTCGTGCGTGTCCACCCGCCGCGTAGATAGCCAGAAGATCCCGTGTTGCCAACCTTCCTCGTTGTGCTTCATCTACCTCCTTTTTGCATGTGTCGAAGAGCGTCTGAATGTAGTTGTCGGAGAACTGAGTGAACTGAAGATTGGTCTCCTCTGCGGAGACTCCCTGAAGGGTCTGCAGGCCAACTATGAAGAATTCGAGGTCGTAGTAATCACCGAGAGCTTCCTTCTTTGCTTCAAAACTGGGCAGGTTCTTCACATCTCCATATACTCCTTTAGACAACTCCTGAAGCCGATCGATATTGCCAAGATTGCGGAGGCATTCGGGATATCTGGTAGTGACTCGCTGGAAATATCTCTTGAAGTGGTGGCTGCTCACCATGTGAAGCTCACAGAGGCTGCCCAGTTCTCTGACCACCTCAGACATCTCTTCCGTCAATCCCTGTCCCTGCTTCAGTAATCCCATGAATGTCGCCAGCGAAGAGGAATCAAGAAGCCCCAGATAAGAATTGAGAGGTCCAGGATAGAGATGGAAAAGAAGAGCCATTCTGTAGGTGATATTTGGAAATGTAGCCAGTCGGTCCAGGAACAGCGAGTTGAAACGCCTGAAGAGCTTCTGTGTACAGAGATCTTCTCTCTCTCTGCAGAGTATGGTGAGAAACTGTGTCAGTGAGTACAGATCGGAGCTGGCCCAATCGAAGTAGCGTTGAATAACGGCATTGCTCTTCTGCGTGTCCAGAGATTCCATGTCACAGACGAAGCGAGCGAGCAGAGGTTTCTTACCGAGAGCCTCCAGCACATCATCCCAGAAAGTGGTTCCATGGAAGAACCTGAGGGCTTCTGCGAGGTCTACCGGGAAATTGCCTTTGCACTTTCCTGATACTATTTTCGTCTTTGCCTCTTGGAACATGTAGGTAAAAATACTGGTTGAGAGAAGATGCCTCTTCAAATCATCTATGAGTGCGGGGACGCAGCGCCTCGTCAGTCTTATCCACTCGTAGTAGTCGACAAGAAGATGTACTCCGGCTGAGACGGCTCCTCTGTCCTCGTACCCCAGAATCTTTGCCACTGTTTCAATGTTGAACCGTGTATGTTCATCATCAAGCAATATGTCTTCCTCCTGGACCACAAACAGCTGATACAGATACCTGAATATTTCCAGAAACGTGAGAGCTCCCTCCAGTTCTGCGTATTCAGGCCTCAGGGAATCCTTTCGCCTGAGCTGTTCAATGATGTCCCAGGCATTGACTTCTTTGACTCCGAAAATCGTCTTCTTCGCTGATATGATGCCCTTTATTATCCTCAATCCGTCATCCTTGGGATGAATTCGGTGACTTGAGAGCGGCTTCGCCAGGAGAGATATGACCTCACCAAGAATGCCACGCAGATACCCTTCATGGTAACGATTGTCCCCATCTCTGTGGTAGAAGTACCTCTCCGTTATATCTTCCTTGAATTTCTTCAACAAACTGCGACTCCCGACGATATGGGCAGCTCCCAGCATCTCTGAAATGATGACGAAATCCCTTATCTCTTTGTCGAGTATGGTTTTGTATTCGGGAATAGAAGCCGAATATCCTTCTCCTCTTACGTGCTCAGAGAGGTGAAAATGAAAGGAGGACGCAAATCGGAACACCTCGCTGCTCATCTTTCCCACGGCAGCATTCAAAAGCCTCCTCTTGTTGGAACCATCGTCTATGATTCCCACATCTATATCATCCTGATCGGCACGAGTACCGACACCACATATGCAGAATTCTGGGCGTTCCGCTCGCGGAATGAAGAGGTCGAGGAGTTTACTCATATACGCTGCTGTCAGTTGCCTGATCTCTTTACCGGATTGCTTCATAAATTGCTTGTAGACTGTAAGTGGCTCCTGGGTGGAAGCCAGGTTGAATCGAAGTACGTCCACAGTCCTTAAATTCATCTGGAGGAATTGCAGGCTGTAGTAGCAGCCGAGAAAATCCAATTTCTGTCTCAGATTCTCTCCAACAGCGGCAACGGTATCCATTTCCGCCCTGAGATCGTGCCCAGGCAACCAGAGATGGACCCTGTCAATCTTTCCTTTCTCTTCCAGTTTCAGAGTTAACGCATTGATATGGGAGGTGATGGCGTGGATGTATTTTTGGTTGTGATTACCGAGGTTTTGGGCCTGTGCCTTGAGATTTTGCAGAGGATCTCTCATATTCAGAAATTCCGTATTCTCTCATGAAGTCCCTCTGGCATATCCACTGAGCGGTAGCCAAGCTCGGGAAGGGATGATAGCAATGCCAGAAGGTGACTCTTAAACACAGACTTCTTCCCCAAGTGTTCGATCTTTGCCTGTGTCGTCTGCCAGAAATCATCGTTTCCTTTGTCTCGCTCAAGCATTGTCACCACATGTCGTATGTCAACGCTCATCCAGTCTCTGCTTTCCAGCTCTCGCTGAAAACGGGGGGAGAGAATCTTCTCTATGAAAATGTCCCAAGGATGGGCCATAAAGAGGTTTAATCGGTAATTTGATCCTTCGTAGTTCACACACTCTTCGAAAGGTCCTTCATTACATACAGTTGAATGGTAGAGCTGAAACGTCCTTGCCTTCAATATGTAGTCGACGTTGAACCAGGTCCCATCGAAGGACCAAGCAGTATGAAGGCTCGCGATTTCCACTCCCTTCATCAGATGTTCATCGTAGTGGACGATCCTCGCATCTCTTGACTTCTCGACCGCGATGAAACCGGAGAGAGCTTCCTCATTCCGAAACAAGAGGTCGATGTCCCACTGCACCATATACTGAAGTATTCCCCGGATAAGAAGGGCCAGAGCTCCAATGAGGATGAACTGAGGGTTGGGCTTGTTCTGAACTCTGCTCAGTTCTTCCAAGACCCGAAGCAAATTGTGCCGTCTCTTTTCGTCAACCCAGAAGTACCATGGCGTGTTGATTTCATGGGAAGAAGGTTTAGCCATGCGACTTAGAACTCCTGCCCAACTCAAGCCCCTTTCTGAACGCATTCAGATTGAGTTCCTCAGTCCCTTTCGGCACTCTTGAGAGAATTGCAGATTCAATGGCTTTCGGTGAGACGACAGCTGAGAGTGAAGTAAATATGCCGAGTGCCACAAGATTAGCGACAAGTGCTTTTCCCAGAACATTCTTAGCAGTTTCCGTTATGGGAATCTGGTAGACCACAAACTCGCCCTTTGGAATGTGAGTGACAAACTGTGAATCTACTAGGAGTATACCGCCTTTCTTCAGATCCTTGTAGTATTTGTCGGCCGCCTCTTGTGTTAAGGCCAGAAGGAAATCGAGATTTTCAGCCTTTGGATAGTCGATCACATCATCTGATATGATGACCTCGGACCTGCTTGCTCCTCCTCTTGCTTCAGGACCATAGGATTGAGATTGAGTAGCGGTCTTGTTATCGTAGATTGCCGCAGCTTCGGCGATTACCTTTCCTGCAAGTATCAGACCCTGTCCGCCGGCTCCACTCAACCGTACTTCATAGCGGAAACTCATGTTTCCTCCTTAATCTTGATTCTCTCGACCAGTTTTGCATATTCTTCTGTATATTCTGGTTTTTCTCTATCTGTGAGAACTCCTACAACCACTTTCTCACGTAACTCCTCAGGACCGAGTTTCTTGGATACGCTCACAGGAATTGAATTGTCCTTTTGCCACTTGAGCATTTCAATGGCCGAACCCAGCCTATTCTTGCGACCAAAATAGGTTGGACACGGTGTGAGCACCTCCACAAGCGAAAAGCCTCTCTTCTCAATGGCACGTTCGATTAGCTTCGTGAGCTGTATCGCGTGATACGCGGTGCTTCGTGCTACGAAGCTTGCCCCGGAAGCCTCAGCAAGCTCGCAGATGTTGAATGGTTGTTCGATGTTGCCGTGTGGAGTCGTAGTGCTGTAGCCATCCCAAGGCGTTGTGGGCGAAGACTGCCCCCCTGTCATTCCATAGATATGGTTATTGTAGAGAACGACTGTGAGATCGATATTGCGTCTTGCTGCGTGGATTAGATGATTTCCTCCTATTGCAGTCCCATCACCGTCCCCCGTTACGACAATAACATGTAGCTCCGGTTTCACCAGCTTCACGCCTGTTGCGAACGCGATCGCTCGTCCGTGAGTAGTGTGGAGAGTATTGAAATCAACATAACCTGGAGTTCTGCTGGAACAGCCAATACCAGAGACCATGACCACTTCATCCTTCTTCAGTTCCAATCGGTGAATGGCCCTGAGCATCGCTTTGAGGACAATCCCACACCCACATCCTGTACACCATATGTGAGGAAACTTGTCCAGGCGCAGGTATTCCTCGTAGGGAATCATCCCACAACCTCCCTGATCTTTTCAAGAATCTCCATGGGCCTGATGAGCTCTCCATCGATCCGTGACAAACTCACCACCTCAGCTCTTCCCATAGTATTGCATCGCACCTCATGGGCGATCTGACCCAGGTTCATCTCGGGCACTATGATATGAGAGACCTGCGCAGCGAGCTCACACACCTTAGTCTCTGGAAAAGGCCACAGTACCAGCGGTTCGAGTAGCCCAACTTTGATTCCCTCCTCTCTCCCCAAATAGACTGCCCGACGAGTAGAACGGGCGGTTGAACCATACGCGAAAAGGCCGATGTCAGCATCTTCAAGTTCGTATTCTCTGTAAGAAATGATTTCATCCCGGTATCTTTCTATCTTCCTATTCAGTCTTCGTATGAGCTGGTCGATCTCCTGCGGGTTGTTTGTCGGGAAACCGGTCTTGTCATGGCACAACCCGGTAACGTGGAATCTGTAGCCCTCGCCGAAGTTTGCCATTGGAGGGATATCCGATGCTGTGGGTTCGAACGGATTGTATCCGGCCGGTGGTATCGTTGGTTTTACCCTCTCTACAAGGTCTATCTCATCCGGTGAAGGAAATTCAGCTTTTTCATTGACATGGCCGACGATCTCGTCAAGAAGCAAGACCACCGGTACTCTGTATCTCTCGGAAAGGTTGAACGCTCTCACTGTCTGGTCAAACGCGTCTCTCACCGTGCTGGCGACGAGAGCAATAATTGGATGGTCTCCGTGAGTGCCCCATCTGGCTTGCATCACATCCCCTTGCGAGGGGAGAGTAGGAAGTCCTGTACTCGGGCCGCCTCTTTGTACATTCACCACAACGCATGGAACCTCAGTCATTGATGCGTATCCCAGATTTTCCTGTTTCAGCGAAAAACCCGGTCCGCTTGTGGCAGTCATAGCCTTGGCTCCAGCGAGAGAAGCGCCGATCACAGCTCCCATTGCTCCAATCTCGTCCTCCATTTGAATGAAGACGCCGCCAAGCCTGGGCAATTTCTCTGCCATCAGTTCAGCAATCTCAGACGAAGGGGTGATCGGATATCCTGCAAAGAACTTCACGCCTGCCACGATAGCACCTTCTACGCACGCTCCGTTCCCCTGTATCATCTGTATCGCGCGAACAGGACTCATTCTTCGTTATTCTCCTCCATTCTTGATCACACTGATGGCGAAATCGGGACACATCAGCTCGCATAGTGCGCATCCTCTGCAAGCCTGGGGCTCAATCACCTTGACCTTACTGCCGTCCATAGCCAGTACGCCTTCCGGGCAGAACTCCACGCAGATGGTGCACCCCTTACACCAATTTTCGTTCACCTGGATGAGGTATTTCTTCTCTGTGCGTTCTCTTTTCATAAGCATAGACGAGCGAATCAGGGATTATATTAGAACAGATCAATCAGATTTGTCAAGGAGAGCAAAAAGGGGACGGAGAGCTTGTCCAGAAACTCATCACAGGAACGGCCCGGCATGCAGGACGGATTTTTGCGGAGGAGGGCTGAAAGGACCATTCGATCTGCAACCTTATGTGTAACAGATA
>Ga0209427_10001603_pt1 | contig 26230 bp, 45 predicted proteins | sample DeeMarSWOR136_30_FD_187465 | JGI IMG/M metagenome (GOLD analysis project Ga0209427, IMG submission 187465) | Marine sediment microbial communities from White Oak River estuary, North Carolina - WOR-1-36_30 (SPAdes) (version 2) | ecosystem: Environmental > Aquatic > Marine > Intertidal zone >...
CGAGTAGGGGCTCAGGATGCTGTGTCCGCACTCCTTGCATATGTAGCTGAAAAATCCCATGTCTCTCCTTCGTATCGGTGAAACCGAGCTCGACCGAGAATTATTCCTCCAACTCTGTTGCGCGATTCCGCGCCTCGGCCAGGGTGTCGAAAAGCTCGTATTCGTCCCTGTCCTTCACTGAATCCCGAAACTCTACGGTCACCCGCATCTTGCCATCACGCCCTTGGCTCACCGCGTAGACGATGTTCTCCATCTTGAGGCTCGTGAGTCCAGCACCCTGTGCAGCCGCGACACCGTCGACCGTCAGCCCGAGCGTATCCATGTCACCGAACCCGCTGCCCATTCCCTTGCAGACGTTGGCTCGAACAAATCCCTTTTTCACAAGCGAGCTCACGATGCCGCCCATTGATTTCGCAGGGAGACCCGCGTCCTCAGCCAGGTACATGGTCCACACATCGTCAGTGGGGTTGTCACCATACTCGCTGTCGAGGACGGCTTGGATGATCTTCTTCTCCTTGACGGTCAGCATGTTCAGTCGGTCCTTTCGACGATGAAGGTCGTCTCGAAATCGAAGGCAACACGCTCACCAACCTCCAGGCCCTCGATGCGCCTGCGGACGAATACCGGGATCTCCTGCTGCTCCAGAAGCTCCTCTAGCGTCCCTTCCCAGGGCTCCGTGTCCGTGCTGGTGACTCGTAGAATCATGTCCAGGGTTGCCTCTTGAGTTCCACGATCCTGAAGGAGTCCGTAACGTAGCGAGCGTCCTCGTTCTCCGGGATGTCAAGGTCACAGGCGGCGTCCTCAGCCTTCTTGTCATTGTCGGCGTCTACCCAGCCTTCGTAGACGACTAGAAATTGGACTCGGTATCGCGGCATGTTCTCTCCTTCTGAGGATGAAACCAGTCCCAGGACGGCTTTATTCCTTCCTCTTCCGCCGTCCCCAGAACTCCGGATCGCCTCGTGCGGCTTTCGCGGCCTCCTCGGGAGAGTGACCCAGGAGCATGTTCAGTGCCGTGCAATCTTCCACGGCATCCTCGTCGTCCTCTTCCTCGGGCTCCTCCACCAGATCATCGTAGGAGACCTTGCAGGTGGCGAGCGGCCCGTCCACCACGTGAAATGGGAACAGAGCCACGGAAAGCTCGCCCTTGTCGTCGTCCACGGTGACGTAGACAGTCCCGAGGCCCTCTACGTCCACTGCAAGGTTTCTGTGATCTGCGTTGTCCTTATCGACTATGAATGGTGTGTCTCCGATACGCATTGTCTTGCTCCTATCTTGCCCGGAAGGGCCAAGTCTTGATCTTCACCCGACGCTTCCAGGAACCCTTCTGTACCGCGATGGCGTGGAAGGGGCTCTTGAGGAAACGCCTGGTTTTCTTGGACTCTGCGTGGAACTCCCAGGCAGAATGAAGGGTATAACCCCTCCGAAACTCACGGATCGCGATCGGCCAGCAAAACCCTTCTGTGACCTTCCGACTCTTCTCGCCGTTCTTCGTGGTCGTGACCGTGAGCCGGTAGACGTACAGGTCGCGCTCGGCGTACCCGCTCAGCTTGTAGCGGCCCACCTTGTAGGTCTGTAGCTTGTGGTCGACCGTGATTTGATCTTGCTGTTCGATGGTCTTGATGTCCCTCATTACCAGCCTCCATATCCCATCTGTTGGTAACTCCTACGTCCTTGCTGTCGAGGGCCGTACGTTGCGGTCACGTAGTTTCCGCCCCCACCCTCGCAGCCATGCCCTGCATCCCGAGCATACTCATCGTTGCCGACGAGCTTGCCACCAGAACCGCGAGTCCAAGTGATCCTGTCGAGCAGAGCAAATAGCTTCTTGGCGACCACGTGCTCTCGGGCGTGCTCCCGAGCATGGTTGTTCTCGGGCACATCCCAATGCACCGTGCGCGTCTTGTTCGTCAGCGTGATGCTCGCTTCCCCCAGGGAGAGCACACAGTCCTTCGACGTGGGGAGCAGCTTGAGATCCCTCTTCTTCGGCAGCGAGGTCTTGAGCGTCATCGCATGCCACGGGCCTTCGACCACAAGATGGCGAACTTCCCATTCGGGATTTGCCTCGAATATCACACCCCTCAGGGCCTTCACTCGGTTGTCTCCGCGCTTGCCCTTGGCTGCATCCTTCAACCGCGCATGCAGACGCTTGGCTCTCTCCAGCACATCAAGCTGGTATTCGTTCCAGCGTTGGACGACCGCGGTTCGAAACTTCGCCCACTCCTTGGACGGGATGATGATGGTTCCGTTTTCCCACTCGTAGCAACTCATGCGTTTCTCTCCTTCTGCTAGGGGAAACCATCCCCATCCGGGTTTTATTCCGCCAAGACAGGCTCAAGCTGCTCCCGCATCCAGGAGTCTTTTTCCACCTGCTTCTCGAAGCGCTGTCGCACGTAGCCGTCGCCGGCAAGGGCACGCATGGCCTCCAGGCTCACATCCTTGTAGCCGGCATCCTCCGCGTAAATGAGGGAGTACAAGTTGCGCTCGTCTCCGGTCTTGTCGTCCACACGATGCGGTCCCTTGGGCACGAACTTGCCGCGATCCGCGTAGTCTCCGGTGATCACGATTCGGTCGCCAGCCCATGAACCCACGATGGGTGGTGCGGGCGAGCATCCTGAGCCCCCACAGTCCTTGCAGATGCGATAGGTCTTTTTCATGAAATCACCGAAACTGCCTCGGCCTTTGCACGAAGGACACTTGCCTGCGTAGAGATCACCGCCGCCACGGCCGTTGCCGTCCGCGAGCAGGATCGCCAGGCAACTCATCGTCGCCATCGAGCTCAAGCCGAACTCCATCAGCTTGGCACCGTCTCCGCAGGCGTGCGGTCGGATGTACTCCTTCTTGTCCAAGTTGACTGCGACGTAATACTGACCCATGTCGATTCTCCTCTCGGGTTGTAGTCGTGAAACCGTCCTCGTTTCGGTTCTATTCCCGACTCAAACTTCGCCCCAGCGGAAGTCGTCGTCACCGCCCAGCGCGATGGCCTCGTCTGCCTGCTCACGCCACAGGTTCTCGTGAAACTTCATTGCCTTCACGGCAGCCTCTGGAGTGGTCGCACCCGCGAGCTTGAGGCTCTCCAGAACCTCCTCGTCGGTCATGCACTCGTCCACCGTCGAGCATGTCCCCCGTCCAATCTTGGGGTCGTTGCGAATGGCGTCGATCATCTTCCTCTCGTTGTCGGTCATGGCTTGCTCCTTGTTGGATGGAACCACCGCCACCGCGAAGTTATTTCCACCACGAGCTCTCTTTCTGAACGAGCCTCCTTGACGTTTGGCCCGGTATTTTCCTGATAGGAAGGCACTGGTGAGATGAGCGACGCTTCCAGCCGAGTAGCTAGATCATGGCTTCTTCGGAAGTTCGCCAGGACCGATCCGAGTTTCAACTTGTTCGAAGGTCCTCCAGAAGGAAGTGCGCCATCCGCGCAGGAGGACTTCATCAAGGAGATGCTGGTCCCTCCCCCTGACAGACCTGCTAAACGGCCCCCTGAGCGGCCCCCTGAGCGGCCCCCTGAGCGGCCCCCCGAGGAAGAGGACTTCATCAAGGAGATGCTGGCCCCGCCTCCTGAGCAGCCCGCTGAGCACCCCCCTGCGCCTCCAGCACCAGAACCTACCCCCAAGCCCCCTACACCTCGGCCCCCTACACCTGCCCCTGCGCCGCCTCGACCCCCACGAGCTCCGGCTCCTGGACGTTTGCCTCAAGTCCCCTTGGGAGAGGCGACGCGAAGACTTCGACGGCAGAAGGACTTCAAGCAGTTCCTTGCCGAGCATTACCAAGCGGGTAAGGCCGACATCTCGCATCCGGACCCGCAGCTTCGTCAACGTCGTCCGACCATCAAATTCTGGACGGCGATGAACTATCCGATTTTCAAGGAGAAGGTAAGGAAAGAGTTTCACGCATGGCTTCAGGAAGCGGAAGCTGCTCGTCCTCGTGCAGATGTTGGAGCCCGCATCACATCTCCTGATCAACTCCGAGTTGGAGACACCTTCTACAAACCCGGTGGAATATGGCGTCGAGGGAGCGGGACCTACAAAGTCGTTGCCACCACGCCCAAAACCGTGATTGCCGTCCGGATTAACGAGGTAAGTGGTGTTCCTCTCAGTGACAAAAAATTCCGTTTTACCGCTGAGCGCTTTCGACGTAGCCGCGTATCTCGTGCAGAGGATGTCAAGCGTTTAGCCGTTCCAGATGAGAATGTCCTGCGTTTCGTGGAGAAGGTGGGATATCCAAAACGGGAGATCGCTGACCAAGCCAAGTACCGTGCGTGGCTCGAAGAGGCGCTTCTCACGAACCAGAGTTCGCCGTATTACCAGCTCCAGGACTTCGAGGTCGAAGAGAAAAAGAAACTTCAGGAACAACTCGACAAGATCCTCAAGGACCGTGGGATTGGCTCCGATTGGAAATGGGAACCCCCATCTCGAGTTGAGATCGGCGAACGGGTTCTCCATCCTCTTCAGGTCGAACCAGGCGACTTTTTTCGAAATCTAGCCGGGACCACTTACAAAGTCTTGGAGCGCGAAGGCGATGATGTTCTACGTGTCTCAAAAGTGAATGCCCAAGGGGTTCTGGAAGGGATCAAGTATTCTTGGGATGAAAAGTATTTGCGCGATTGGGAAGTCAAACGCGTAGAACCGGTTGTACGCAAGAAACCAACGTTTGAGGAGATCAAGAAGTACGCCGATGAAGAGATTGGATTCCCTGACCGGAGCGTGAAGACCCAAGGCGAATACCGGGACTGGCTCAAAGAACGGCTCACAAAAACACAAAACTCGCCGTACTACGATCTTGGTGAGGAGGAAGCAGAACACAAGCAACTCCTCAACAAGCAACTCGATGAGATTCTCAAGGACCGCGGAGTCCATGACGATTGGGAGTGGCAACCTCCCCCACACGCAGAGGTTGGCCAGCGAATCCGCGATCCATTCCAACTTCATGTTGGAGATTGTTTCCAACCATCCTACGGAAATCAGTACAGAGTCCTTGAAATCAGTGATAGCGGTAAAATTCGGGCAGCTCGTTTGGATTCCGAAGGGCGGCCACGACAGATTAACACCTATGGTCCCAGCGATTTCAGGGACCGGTCGATAACACGGGTAAAAACCCAAGATCGTCCGGAAGTCTCTTTTGAGGACATCAAGAAGTACCTCGAAGGAGTAGGCTCTCCAGGCAAAGCCATCAATACCCGAAAAGCTTATCAAGAGTGGCTCAAGCTTCAGTTGACCAAGGAGGTCGCGGCTCCGTTCTTTTTGCTGGGAGAAAACGAAACCAAAGCAAAAGGACAACTCGAGAAGCACATCGACAAGCTCCTCGAAGAACGTGGTGTTGGAGAAGACTGGACTTGGACTCCGCCTCCTTCCTATTCGATAGGAGATCGCGTCAGAGATCCTTATCGTCTCCGAGTTGGCGACTTCATCCAAAGAGAAGGTCGAGACTCAGGTTTCCGCGTCGTTGACATCGCAGACGATGGTCGAGTTGCACTCGCGCCCTTCGACAAACACGGTCGTCCAGCGGGTCGTATGGGACCTGGGAATCTCGTTGAGTTCAATCAAGTCTCCTTCAAGTACGACAAGTACAATCTCATAGAACCTCTCAAACGGAAGGTCCCGACAGAGTCCGAAGTCCTTGACTTTGCCGAACAGGCTGCTCCCCACCCTGGACGAGAGGTAGCCGACTACGACAAGTATCGGGACTGGCTCCAAAACATCTTCACTACCGATCCCGCCTCGCCTTACGTTGGTCTCGGGGACGATGAAGAGGAACACAAAACCCAGCTCGACAAATACATCGACAAGATCCTCAAGAAACGTAACATCGGAAAAGACTGGAAGTGGACTCCTCCACCACCGATTACTTTCTCACAGCCCCCTGATTGGGACGTCAAACAGAAGCAAGTCCTTGACATGGCTGCCAAAGGGAAACCTGTCGGAAGGGATAAACGTTTGAACGAAGAAGGTGTTGCTGGCGCTAAGAAGCGACGGATGACGTACAACGGTCGTGAGGGCGATTTCATCTTCAAAGCCCAGCATGCTGAACCGGGAATGCCGGGGGCTCGGGTGGAGGGGGGTAGACGAATCGGCGTACTCGCATGCAAAGCTGGTTGCCCCAAGGGAACGTTGCATCAACGTGAACAGGGAGCTTACGAGATCGATAAGTTGTTGGGAGAGGGCGTCATCGTACCTGCGACCATCTCCACCGGAACGGGAGAAACGGGGCTCGGCTCTTATCAAGACATGATTCCGGGTCTCAAGTCTTTCAACCGAGCCGGAAACGATCTCAAGGACATCAGCACCGACGACCTTTTACGGCATCAAGATGTTCAGCGTTTGTTGGTTCTGGACGCCATTACGGGGCATCAGGACAGACATCGCAGTAATCTCACATTCTCTTTGGTTGATCCCACCAAAAAAGCTACCGCTGATAATGTCCGGTTCCATGCTATCGACAACGGATATTCATTGGCTCGAACGGAGGCAGGTCAATATCCGGGCAGTTGGGATATCCGCGATTCGTGGAGTTTCAGTGGCCCCGCTCCAGGTCGCGACGAGCTCATGGCCAAAATATTCGAGTATCTCCCGGATTACATCTACGATCGTGTCAAGAAAGTCGATCGAAAGGACCTCATGAAGGCTCTCGCACGAACAGGTTTCAAGGACGCGAGTGTCCTCGAAGCCGCCGCTGTTCGCCTGGCGGTTCTTCAGAACAACCGAGAGGCACTCGGAAAGCTAATCAAGGAAGCAGGAGGGTACTCGACGGACGGTCAACGGGAGTTCCAATACATGTCACACCATGAGCCTGCAAAACTGTTCCGCGAGTACACAGATCTCCCCGAGTCGACAGTAGAAGACATCGCCAAGGAAGCCAAAGCCGCATTGCGTGAAGCCCAGCGTTAGAGTTCCTCGAAACCGACACTGACGAAGGTGCTCATCACGTAGCTACTGGCAAGCTCCTTCACAAACTCTTCGCCATCCTTTTTGAGGGTGAGTCGGCCCAAACCCTTTTTCGCGAGATCCTTGATCTCATCATCTTGGATGTCGGCCGTGACTTTCCCGTCCGCTCCAACCTCGAAGGATGCCATGAGCTCCTTGTAGTTGTCGTCGCCCGGATCGATCGACCAAATTGTGACTTTGTATGCCTTCGCCATCTCTTTGTACCTTACCAGTGTAATCCTACACGTCCATAGACGGATTCGCGTTCCTTCCATCCCCCCATGGCAGCGAGCTTGCCTCCCCAACCCAGAAGCTCGTCTGCGATCTCGAGCATCACGTCATTTGGACATGCGATGGGCCGAGCCTCGTGAACGAGCCTCTCGATCTCGTCCGCCTGAGTGGGATCGCTATGTACGGCTAGAACGATGAGCATCGCTGCCGTAGAACGTGAAATTCCCATGTGACAATGAACGAGCAGATGCCCGTCCTCCAGAGCTCGGCCGAAGTCGATGATCTCCTTGACGTGCTCCTCCGACGGAGGAATCAAGCCACCTGTGAGAGGAGAGGCTCTTCCTCCGACGAACCACTGGGTCATCGGTTCGAGCCGCACCGTCTTCACATCGTTGAACTTGAGCCGTAGCAAGTTACCCTTGAACCGCTCGATGCCCTTGGGAGGGTCCTCCCAGGGAGCTCCGATCGAGATCAAATGGTCAGGATGCCACTCATGCGGCAACGCCAGACAAGCCCCCGCCTGTCTGACATCTGTGATCTCAAACGTGAAATTCATAGGTCTCCTATCTAATTGCACGGAGACCGTGCAAATTTTACACAAACCGTGCTCAACTGCCTGTTTCAGCCCGTTCCGGCCAAACCCAGGTCAGCCCGTCGGTTTCGTTGTCCAGTGCGGCAATCGCGCTCATATCTAGCGGGATACCGTTCTCCTTGCACCACGTCGCCAGCCCTCGGGGCCCCTCGCCCCCGTATCCCCACGCAAATCCCGTGAACTCGTGGAGGTCGCCGCTCTCGTACATGGCGACCACCCGGTACCACTCACCAGTCCCTGAATAGTGGAGCTCGACACGAACAGGAGTGCCCAGTCGCTTTGCCAGGCGCTTCCCGTTTTTGAGAGAAGTCTCGGTGATCCCACCCTCTTTTAGCAGTCTCGGCTTCACGCTGCCCTCTTCCTTGGCTTGCCACACAGATAGACCGTACGCCAACGCTTCGGTTGAACTCCGGGTCCTGCGAAGGGAATCGCCTGCCTCACGCGAATCGCCGGGAATCCTTCGCGGTCACGCTTCTCGCAGTCGACCTCGTACACGTACTCGATGTCCCTGTGGTCTTCCGTGCAGGGGCACACACTCAGGAAGTTCAAGTAGTGTGGTTCCTCTACCGGCACGTACTCGCCGTCTTCGTTGAACTCGCAACGGACGGAGTACTTCGTGTTCTGCTGCGACTGCCAGACCAGGAACTTGGCCGCCAGGTACTCGGCGTGATCGAATCGGTTGTCCTGTACCTCGGTCTTGACCAGCCAGAAGAATGTCAAGAGATCAGCCAGAACCCCGTACTCCCGCGCCTCGCCTTTCACGATCTTGCCGGGGTAGCCGTCGGAGTGTCGATAGATGTTCGCCACCACCTCATCCCCGTGGCAGAAGTGAATGTTACAACGTGTGCTCATCGTCAATCTCCCCTCTTTTCAGTGAAACCGATCTCGCCTTAGTCCTATTCCTCCTCGTCTTCCCAAATGATCTTGGCCGTCTTCTCCGTGCAGGTCTTTCCGTCGAAGCACCAGCGCCAGATAAGACCGTCCTCGCCTTGCATCTCGATATAGGAACCGGGCTCGACATACGGAGCAATAGTCTGGAACAGAAGCTCGTCATCCCCAAGTTTCGAGCCCTCGAAGTAGATGTCGCAGATCTCGTCATCGACCCGTTCGAGTTGCCATCGCCACGCACGCATGGCTGCGTCGAGCGTCCGCGCGAACAGGAAATCCTTGGTGTCGACCCACGAGAAGTGGCGCCCGCTGCCGTCGGTGATCGTCTCCTTGCCAGCAAGACTCTTGATCGCCTTCAATGCAGGCCCCTGGTTCTCGGGCCTGATGTTGAAAAGGGATTCTCTCTTGTTCATGCAGTAACCCATCGCGTTTCTCCTCTCGAAAACGAAACCCATCTCGTTCGGACTTTATTCCCTCACCCGCTGGAGTCCACCACCTTCATCCGTCCACACTCGTCGCAGACGAGGGCATGGTCATGGGAGTACAGCCGTCCGAAGCCAAGCTTCTTGACCTCGTCCCCGTAGACCTCGCGCCACTTGTGCTTGCAGCCAAACGCGAAGAAGCGGATCTTTCCGGCCCAGAAGTCGTCCATCAGAGCGACGCCGGTCCCGTCCCAGAAGAAGTACAGGCGCGCGCCATGGAGGGGCGCCGTCCCCTTCTCGTCCGTGATCCCCGCGTGCATCAGTTGCCGATGCTCGACCTTCTCGGGGTCGTACGAGAAGAAGTTGCTCCTCACGAACTCCTCCTCCGTGATCTCGCGCCAGCCGGGCGGGGTGTCGTTGAAACCTCCCCACGTCTTCTCGTGCTCCCTGAGCGCCTTCGTCACTTCCGGATCGTGATCGGGATGCCCCTCGGGATAGGCGTACGGGCTGTGAAACATGTTGTACATTCGGTGTTCTCCTCTCTCTTGGTGAAACCAGAGTTGCGCCGGGATTATTCCCCGCGGGGCTTGCGTCCCTTTTTGGAGCCGAAGCTCAAGTCCCGGTAGGCACCCCCACATCCACTGCCCCACTGTTCGAAGTAGCGGGATAGACCACTTGCCTTGAGCAGCCCTTCCAGATCGTCGTAAGGCCACCCGAGAACAGACACGACCAGATAGTCGTGCTCACGCCCCTTGGACATGGTAGTGCTCAGGTCGAACTTCACGTTCTTGGCTCCGAACCGCGCACGAACACCAGCCTTGAAAGTCTGGAGTGCCGCCTCCTTGCTGCGCCCCTTTGCCACGTAAGGCATCCACTCGATCTGGAGCTCCTCCAGGATCGTACGGACATGCTTGCCGCTCAGGATGATATCGTTGTCCTTCTCCTCTGCGGTCTCAAGCAGTTCGCGGACTATCCTGTCAGGAAGTTCAGTTTGATCGTAACGCTTGCCCATCGTCAGTCTCCTCTCAGTCCCAATCCGGCTCGGGATAGGTGATGGTCGCTTCCTTCGCGGCGACCTTGTTGTCCTTCACGTAGAGCCGCCCTCGGTCACTGGACTCCTCGCCTTGCCACATGACCTCACCGTTCAGTACGTAACCCCATGGCTCCAAGAAATGCTCGATGAGATAGACGAGCCAGTCGGTGTACTCGTAGAACTTCTCGCCCATGTCCCACTCGATGGCAGTCCCGTCCTCGTTCGGCACCCACTGGCACCACAGACCCGGCTGCCCCGCAGGTGCGCGGTTGTGATCCACCACGTCCTCTCCGTGGTCCTGACCGGCGAATCCCGTCTCTGCCACGAAGTAGCCGCCTTCCTTGCCGACGGGCAGTCCCACTGCTTCACGCACAGGGTCTGACCGCGTCTCGGTCAATGCCGGATCACGCTTCATCCGGCGCGTCTCGGCGAACCTGCGCAGGTAGGCCGCGTGAGCCTCAATCAGTGGCTTGTCGAGCTTGAACGAACCTTCGAAATCTGTCGTGTATCCCATGTTGCTTCTCCTCTTGTCTCAGGTAACCGAGGTCGCGCCGAGATTATTCCGCAGCTTCCTCTTCGGCGTCGAGGGCTCTCTCAGCCTTACGACCTGCCTTCTCCAGCTTTCGCAGGACAGGCAGCAGCATTTCCTTCATGTCCGTCCGGTACTTGCGGAGTGCTCTCATGACCTCCTTGAGCTCGGTCATCAGCTCCGGGTTGTCTTTCTGAACACGCTCGGCAACGATATTCTCCGCCCACGCGGCCGTAAGGCAGCCCACCGCAGCATAGACTCCCTCCTCGGCCATGCTCCGGAGGTTGTAACCCTGCTCCAGGGTCAGATCAGCGAGATGGTCGAGTGTAAATGTGATTGTGCAGTCGGTGATCTTCATTGGATTCTCCTCTTGCAAAGTGTAACCGCTATGACACGCGAGTTATTCCCCGGCAGCCTCTTCCGCATCGAGCGTCTTGATCGTCGCGTAGACCGCTTTCTCCGCCTTGCGAAGAGATGGTCGCATCGTAGCCTCGATTTTCTTACGAAGTGCCGACACCTTTTCCAGGGCTTTCTTGAGCTCTGGAAGAAGCTCAGGGTTGTCCTTCAGCACGCGTTTGACGATCGTGGACTCTCCACACATCCCGTAAAGAATCTCCTCGATCTCACTCCGTGTGGCTCGTCCGCCCACGGCCATGAGTGAGGTGTACATGGGGGTGTCGACTTCGAGTGTGATCGCTGTGTCAAGAATCTTCATGTTCTTCTCTCCTCACGGGGTGAAACCGAGCTCGCCCGATCCTTATTCCACGATCGACCCCGCTTTTCACGAAGAGGTCCTTGACGTTAGTGAGCCTATCGCGCACCCCTCTGCAAGGAGCTCGACATGAATCCCATTCTGCCCGCTGGACGCACCACCCCCATTGCCGCCTACATTGCTCTCCGTGAGCACGGGACGTTCGCCAACGTCATGCGTGTGCGCGCCGTCACCGCAAACAATCCGCAAGGACCGCGAAACACCTGCGGCATCGGTACTGCTCGACTGGGGGGCGCCACCAGGGTCACGCTTCAGGCAATTTCACACTTCTAGGCGCTCGAGTTCTCCGAGACTCCTGGACGTTCGGCGGGCTGGTCTTCTGTGGGCTGGCCCGTTTCCTTTTGTAGTACGTCGTAGGAGGCCCTGAGACGGCCCCTGAACTGGTATCGATCGCCGGGCATCCTCTTCTGTCGCTTCACGACTTTGAGCTTCGTGGGGCGTCCTCGCCACAGGAGAAGCTCGTAGCCCCCAGGGATTCGGTACCAACCTGCTTGTAGCTTCCTCATGTCTGGCTCCTAGTGGAAGAACTCCGGGTACTGCTCTCGGAGCTCTTCGTTCTCGATCTCGAAGAAGTCCTGGGGAAGCTCATGAATCGAGTTGTACACCCGAGTCCCCTCGGGAACGTACGAGCCGTCATCTTCCTCTTCCATGTATTCGTCCCACGGCTCGGCATAGAGCCCGAGGTCGTTCAGCAATTCACGCTCGAGCTCTTCCTCCCAAGGTAGTTCCGAAGCCTCGACCTCATCGAGGACCTCGAGCCACCGCTGCTCGCAAAGCTCGAAGATCGTCTTGACCGTCGGAGGATCAGCCTCGATCGCCTCAAGATCAGGCAGCGGAGCTCCAGCAGCCACGGCAATCGTAGTCGCGTGAAGGGCGGCCAGTCGCTCCTCCCACATGAATCGTCCCGTGTAGCCGCCTGCCAGCACGAACGCGATCGGGATGCCCTGCTCCCGTGCCCAATCGAATACAAACTTGTCACGTAGCCGAAGTACCTCACTGGAAATGCCGTTGAGCCCTCCGATGCCACAGTCCTCATGAGGATCCATCCCCGCGTTGTAGATCACCAAGTCAAACCCGATCTCCGCAGCACGCTCGAGTTCCACTTCGAGGATCCCAAGGTAATCCGACGGATCCGTGAGGATGTGCAGGTGGTGCCTTTCCGACTTGCTCTTGTAGCTGTCGAAGAAACATACCGAGATGTCGATCTGCCAGATGCGCGGGTCGTCCTTGATCAGAGAGTGCGTTCCGCCTCCACAGTGGGCGTCCATGTCAAGAATCAAAACCCGCTTGCACTTGTGCGCTCTCTTGCGGTTTCTAAACCCCCGAGGGCGATCGCCCAACGCCATCTTGGCTGCCAGCGCCAACCCGTTGAACGTACAGAAGCCAGCACCACCTGTGCTTCTCGCGTGATGGAGTCCGCTCGAAAGAGAACCCGAAATACCTTCCTCGAGCGCCGTCAGCGCCGCATCCACGGCGCCCCCTGTCGAGGTCGAGACTGCTGTCCAGAGACCCGGATCCCAAAAGAAAGCCCCGCGACTCGGCCCCTTCCCGGTTCGCACGCTACGCACGTACTTGGGGTCATGCACGAGCCCGAGCTCACGAGAGGTTACGGCACGAGGAGAAACGAGCTCTACGTTCTCCATCCCCGCAACAGCAGCAGCCACCACCGCCGACTTCCTCGTCGTATCGAAGTCGTACTCAGCAGCCGTGTATCTCTCGTCGTAAAAGACCTTCATGCAGTGTGTGTTCTCCTCCCACACTGGTGAAACCGGTATGACCGGAAAGTTATTCCCGCGCGGATTACAGGTTGAACGGGGTACCGCTTCCGAAACCGAAGGGAAATCCGCCTCGGGGAGGCGTACCTCCGTCATCTTTCTTTCTCTTCTTGGGTCTCCTTTGAGAAGGAGCTCCTTGACGTTTGCGCCCTCCGTTTCCTCCCCTCGGAGAAGGGCTCTCTTCAGCGACCGCTTCTCCCAGTGCCTCGGACCGATCTAGGACGCCACCGCTGCCGTGCAGGATGTCAGCAGCAGTCCCCCTCTTCTTGGACTTCTGCTTCTTGCGCCAGTACTCCAGGTCATCGCCCTCTTCCATAGGCTCGAGCTCAACAACGTCGTCCTCCGCTAACTGCTGGAGGGCCATCTTCACTGAAGGCTCGAGCTTTGAAACGAACTTGTGAAACTGGTGGTGATCCGGACTGAACTCCGTGGGAGTTTCGTCGAGGAGCAGATTGGCTGTTACTTCTGCGATGTCGAGCACCTCACCTGCGGCACCTCGACGAACGACAGCCTTCTCCGTCATCTGCTTGATAAGGTCGAAGGAGAAAGTCGGGAGTTCCTTAGCCCTCTTGACACGCTCGCGCAGGACATCCGCAGCCAAAATCCCGGTCGACGGAACCTTCAGCTCCTTGCCCTTCAAAGGCTTGAACTTCCAGCGATCGTCGCCTTTTGCCTTGAAAACAGTGAGAGCTCCATCGTTCTCGAGGGTAGCCAAGTAGCGTTCGACTTCAGCCTGAATATCTGAGGAGGGATAGTCTTTCCCTTGTGCCTCGAACTCCCTGACGACAGCCTCCACCAGTTCGTCGAGAGTTGCGCCGTCTTTCCGTACGTCATCCTTCCGGAAAATGAGAAAGACGACATCCTCGAGAATCGCCACGTCATCCTTTGAAAGAACGTCGCTCGAGATCTCCTCGACTTCATCGACGAACCCCCGCACAAGAGCCGACACCTGTCCCGTGGAGTTCATCACGAACTGGATGTCGAGGGGCGCGAGGTCTTCGTTCTCCCCAGTTCGATCCAACTCCTCCCAAATGAGCTGGCGCAAATCGCGCTCACTGAATTGCATTACCTTCTTCATCGGCAAATTCCTGTCTCACTTAATGCACGGTGCTCCTGTAAGTTTTACACACCCTCCTGCGCGGATTGCGCTCCTCCCTAGGTAAAAGAAGCCCCCCGGACCATTCCGGGGGGCTCGAGCGAGAGAGGAGAGTAGGGCCGACGAATCGACCCCGTCCGCATGGACTCGTTGATTCTAGGCAGCAGACTTGAGTGCCTCCCGCACGAAGTCTGCTGGAAACTTGTAGCTTTTCCCCTGTCGAACGTCCTCAGCAAGGATCGGGTACTTCTTGGCGCGGCGATTCATTCCGGTGATCCGGTAGACCTTCCCCGCGTACGTGAATTCGCGGCCCAAGTCACTGGCTTTCATGCCCATGAGAGAGGCATGTCGCTTGAACTCTTGGGCCTTCCCGTCGAGCGCGACGCCATTCTCGTCCTCCTTCGTCACCAGAAGCTCGAACATGACCGGTACCTTGTCCCGGTAAAAACTCCGTCCCTTTCTGTCGAGGGTCAGACCGTATCTCTCGGCGACTGGCTCGAGAGCCTTCTTCACTTCGGCCATCAGCTCTCGGACGTTTGCGCGTGTGAACTCTGTGATCTTCTTGCTCATGTGTAGTACCTCCTAGTATTCAGCACCCGTGATGTCGTCAGGGCGATCGGTCAGTTCCTTCGCCAAGTCGTAGATGTCGTTCAACATCACCTTGCGCGTCTCGCCCTTCGAGTTGACGGCGATGGCGTGCCCATGCACGTAGCGTAGCTTTTCGGCACCGGCCTCGAGCAGGATGGCCACCTCGCCCTCGACCAGATGTGCTGAAATCACATCACACACATCGAACTCGTATGCGTCGTCCGCATCCTCTGGCCATGATTCCGACGGCCAGCCTCCTTCGTCATCGCTCTCGGGATAGATGCCAACGCGACCATCCTTCCGATCGTCCCAGACCCCCACACCCATCTTGTCGCAGTCGGCCTTGAAGGCGCGCTTGTTCTTGACCTTGAAGTAGTTGCTTCTTGCTGTTGCGTAGTAGTTGGCCATGATTCTCTCCTCTTGCTCGTGAAACCAACGGAATCGTCAAATTATTCCCTAGCGTCTCCGATCTTCCTGTTCCACGATCTGCTCGAGGACTGTCATCAGCTCCGCCTCGAGCGCCTTCAGCTTCGCAACCTGAGCGTCGTACTGTGTCCGGGCCTTCTCGTATGCGCCTTCGACCACGTAGTAGTCCCTTCCATGAGGGACCGGCAGACTATCCAGGGCCTTGGTGATGGCGGAGAGTGCTCCCGTGTACTGCTCGTACAGGTTCTTGAAGCCGCTGCCGTTCAGGTGAAGAGTCGGGATTGTCAGGTCTGTAGTTGCCATGTCGGTTCCTCTCTTTCCGATGAAACCACGCTCAGCCGCTTTTCATTCCCAACTCAGGTGTGAATGTCGACGAGCACGAGCACCGCTGTGTCCTCGATCTCCGCCCTCTTGTGGTGTCGAAGGTCGAAGCATCGATACTCGTAGGGGGTTCCGTATGCGGCAAAAGGCTTGCAAGGCCCGTAGTTGAACTTCTCGAACTGCCTGGCAAGACTCTCGCGCTGGTAGCCCTCTGAATCGAAGCTGTCTGGCGCATCCGAGGTACGCTTGAAGTTCTCGTACGCCTCGGCAAGGGTCCTGGGAACCTCCGCGTAGATGGCCTCGATGATGTCTGCTCGAGACATCTTCTCCAGCTTGTCCTCGTTCTTCGCCTTCATCCCAGGAAGACCGTACTTGGGCACACCGTAGAGCTCCATTTCGGTGGCGACGCAGATGGCCGCGTACCGAAGTCCCTCTTCGAAGCGCCTGTCCGTCGGCTCCTTCGCCCAACCGTCCACGAACTCCGACTTGCCCAGAAGGCGGCCATCCTTCGTGATGGCGCCGTAGACCGTGTACCAGTTGTTCTCGTCACAGGAGTCGTGTCCGTACTCGGTGTCGAAGGCACTGTTGATCTCCTCGAAAAGCTCCTCGTCCGTCTGATCGAGGTCAACGTTGCCGAGTAGAAAGATGTAGGTCGCATGTGCCATGTTGGTTCTCCTCTTTCTCGTGAAACCTATGTCAGGGCCGTCTTATTCCCGCTCAGAAGACGGGATTGCCCTGTAGCTCTTCGCGCACGGCCTCGTCCGACTCCTCCTGACTGGTCCCCTTTTCGAACGTGAAGTCCAGCTCTTTGAAGTGGTCGGGGTTTGCCTTCCGCATCCGTTCCACGTCGTACCGGCCGTAGTAATCGCTGTCCTCCACCGTGAGCAGCTCATTCAGCTCCTCCCACAGGTCGTTGCGTGCCGGCTCCTCCTCCGGGTACTCCTCCGGGACCCACTCGAGTGCCTGCACGAAGATCATTGGGTCGAAGGAACAGATGTACGTGTTCAGGTTGTCATCGTAGAAGCCGCTCAGATAGACCTTCCCGCCGCAACGGGCCAGGAGCTCTGGGCTACAGTACTCGCTCATGTCGAGTAGACAGGCGACGTACTTCGGTGGAATGTGCATGTTCTTCTCCATGGGTAGCTCCTCTCTTTTCGATGAAACCGACGCCGGACTCCTCTTATTCCCGAGACTTACGCAGCCTCCTCATCGTGATCGGTGAGGTAGCGAAGAGCGTCGCCCACCATGTTGTCGAGACTCCATCCGGGCGGAGAGAGCACCGACAGTTCATCCTGGAGCTTGCGTAGCAGAGCCTCACGCTCCTCACGCAGCTTCTTCACCGCGGCCTTGAGCTCGAGTCCTCCGTCCAACACTTCGACGATCTTGCCGTCGGCGATTTCGCGCACTCGCTCGAGCACCTCGGGGAGTTCATCGAACTGGTCAGCGTAGGGACTGGCCGCGAGCTCCTCGAGATCCACCAGGTTTCTCTTGGCCCAGGCCGCGTAGTAGCCAGCTTCCAACTTGGCACGGTCACCGTGCATGTAGTCGTGGGCCGACATTTCGACCATCGCGTCGCGCTCGGGTCCGGGCTCGTAATGCTCCATGTCCTCCATCGCCTTCGCCCGCGCCTCCTCCCAGCTGAGCTGCTCCTTCACCCGGCGTTCGTACGGCAGACAGTAACCGAAACTCTCCTGGTACTTACCCTTGCGCCCGCGCATGATCGCCCGCATGGGATCTTTCATGCAGGCTTTGTATTCCTTCTTGCCCAGTCCCACGATGTGGTGCCTCAGATCGCTAAACCCATCATCGCTGCACTGGCAAGAGATGTTCTCGCGCTCCTCGGTCTCCTCGATCGCCTGACCAAGCTTTTCGACCAGCGTACCGAGAACCTCTCGAGCAGTTCGGATGAACTCGTCATCCCAGCGCGTCAGGAGCTCCTTCGTTACTCGATCGAAGAATCCCCTAGGATTCCGCTCCGACCAACCAATGTAGGCGACCTCCTCCCAGAAGATCTCCTCGGTACACGTTCCAGTTCTCACGAAGTCTGTAGTCATGTCGTCTCTCTCCTCTCTTCTTCCACTCCGCACTCCACGCAGAACCAGCTTGGGTCCTTGGCCAAGTCTCTTGCAAGAGCCCGCGTCAGTCCCTTCTGCTTCATCCCGTGGCGCAAGCACTCCGCGTAGAACCCGTTGTCGTCGCGCCCTACCCGGCCGTTGCGTTCTGTCTTGGTTGAAGTGCTCATGTTTGTTCTCCTGTCTCAGGTAACCCACGCCGCTCGAGGTCTATTCCCTCAGCTCGCCTTCCGAGTCTTGCGCTCGAGTTTCCGTTCGATCTTCTTGGCTCGCTTGTAGAGCTTGCAAATCATCCCGACGATGAAGGTGGCCGCCTCACCAACACGCCCTTCGGGGAACTGCTTGCGACGCTCGTCATAGGCGCAAACCCCTAGATCATGGATCGAGAGTATGCCGTAGCCTGGAGATCCTCCTCCCTCATCGAAAGGCTCACTCCACATCACGAAGATGTCATCGGATCCCCGGCTCTCGCCGAAATTGATGAGCTGCTCCGTCAGTATGGGGGTCCCTTCGTTCTCCACGAACTTCCCCTCGAAAGCAACCCGTAGAATGAGCCCCTTCTCGCGGCCGTTCAACAGAACCTGCGTATTGATCTCGAAACCGTCGGTATCCGAAATGCTCGTTGAATCGTTGTCCTGAATGAAGCTTCTCGGAAGAGCCTCGTACAGATAGTGAGCAACGGCAATCGCCTGGTGGCTCAGGCCGAAGTTCAAGTCGATGTTGGTCTGGTCGTTTCGAATGTACTCGGACATGCTGTTTTCCTCTCTTTCCCGTGAAACCATCCCCGCTCAAAATCTATTCCCTCCGGCTCAGTCCCCCTCCTTGACGTTCACCACGAACTTTCGCCCGTCGTGCTCGAGAACCCACTCGCCGAGCAGTCCCTCCTCCACATCTGAGCACGCCACCTCACCATAAACGAACCCTGATGGGTCCTCGATCCTGAAAAGGACCGCCTGACACCAACAGGACTCCTCATCCGGGTCGTTCGGGGCTACTACTTGAAGAGAGACCATCATCCTGTGAGGGAACGGGATCTCCCACTCGAGAGCAACCTCGCTCCGCCGGACTTCGTCACGACCTGGGGGTCCTCCGCAGAGCTCTTGCACGCGCTCGAGCTGTTTCTTTGAAAGCGTCAGTGTCTGTTCGAAAGTCATGTTGCCTCCTCAGCTGCCGGTCTTCTTGGCGAAGAGCTCTTTCCAGCGACGGTCTGCTTCGATCATTTCTCGGACATCCTTGAGTCGGAGTCCGCGGATCAGAGCCTCCTCCACCCACCAGCCGTCTCCAACATGTAGATGCGCCAGGGTCAGAGGCTTCTGCTTTACGATCATGTAGCGCGCGTAGCCATCTGCGCGCGGCCACTGGAGCTCCTCACCGACCAAGTCTCCCTTGGAGAGCTTGCGGTACCCGTTCTTGATAGCCTCGATCCAGTCTTCCTCGGCCTTTATCCAGGCTTCCCAATCGAGGCGCCCACTCGAGTCACGGAAATCGGTGAGATCGAAGTCAGGCTTGAGTGATCCGTAAAGCTTTGCCATGTGTCTGTCTCCTGCCCGATGAAACCGATCCCGTTCCTAAGATATTCCCACAACCAACAGAAAGGGCGCCCTTCAAGAGCGCCCTCCGTCGAACCCCTCCTATATAGAAGGAAAGGTCAGCTCGGGTAGATGGCGATGACCACCTTCTCACCCTTCTTGAACTCGGGTCCTTGACTTTGATGATGCTCGACCCCGTTGATGGTCCCCCGCACGTCCTTGAGCGCGATCATCTGAGACAGCAGGTCCTCGAGCATCGTATCGCGTGCAAGCCGCACCCGGAAGAACTTCAGCTTCGAACGTCGGTTCGTGATGGGATTCACGCTGTCGAACAGCTGAGATCCCTGAACCGCCTTCCTCCGTGGCTTCCTGGGCGCAGCAACTGTCTCCGGCGCCTTCCTGGCTCCGTTCTTGGGAGTTACTCCCTTCAGAAGCCCCATCAAGGCGTCATAATCCTTCTTCGCGATCGACTCGACCTCTCCGAGCTCAAGACGCTTCACCTTCGAACGGACCCATCCAAGCTCGTCCGCCAAGGCGTACTGACTGATTCCCGCAGCCTTCCGAGCCTTCAAGAGCTCTGCGGCCATGGCCTTCGTCAACGGGATTCGCTCTAACATCGTTCTTCTCCTTCTTCAGTAGTTCTACACTATCCGGGCACCACACCCGGAAATTCGGCCTCTAAAGGGGCCCCTCTGTTATTTCGGACCTCCCTGACGTTGATCCCTCTCGGCCGTCATCTGTCAAAAGAACTCCTCGACCAGCATCCCGTCGGACAAGTCCTCCACGCTCGAGCGCCCCCAGAACGCGTTCGTCGAGAACGATCTTGTCGCCCGCGTTAACCGGCGCTTACTGCAACACCTCCTCGGGCACCTTCCCAAGGAACGACGCAAAACGACCTGTCGCCGACAACATCTCCGGCACGTCCTTCCTCTCAATGAGCTCAGGGACATCCCCTTCTCTGTTGATGCGGAAAAGATGCACTTCCTTCTCGAGTACGGTCTCGTAGTGGATGATGACGGCTTCTTCGCTGCCAGGCATGTCCTTGACGGAGCCGCGTCGTTCGTACTCTTCGTCTGTCTTCTCGCCGACGGCGATCCACACCTCGGAGATGAAGCACACGACAAATGCCTCATTGCCCCCCAGGATCTGTGGAAGCACCTCAGCCAGGACATCTTTCGTATCGTCATTCTGCATGAACTGGCCAAGCTGCATGATTCCGTAGATGTACTTCTCGGTGAGAGAAGACTTCGGATCCTTCCCAAGAAACAGGATGACCGGTTCTACATGGCCGTCTCGAGCCATCAACTTCTTCGCCGAGCTGATTGCCAGCTCTCGAAGATCAGTCATGTCCTCCGGCTCGAGAGACTTTTCGACGACCGAAATCATGCACGGGGCTGCAAGTACTTCTGGCATCAGCTCTTCCTCGTTTCGTTAAGAGCTCCCTGACGTCACATCCTTCGCTTGTTCTCGTCGTCCGGCGCCGTTCGTGGACGAGACGCAACGCGCTCGAGCTCTTCAGCAAGCTTGTGCGTCGCTCGGTCCTTCTCGAACCCGCTCATCGGGAGGTCATTGCACTTCTTGCAGGGTGAGTAGTCGTTCAGGCCCAGCACTCCGCGGGGGTCACCGTGGCATTCAGGACAATTTGGATCAGGCTGATTCATGTTGATTCCTCTTCGTAAGTCACACAGTCCTCGTGGAAGAGCCCCTCATCCGGTACCCAAAGAGCTCGTTGCCCCGCCGCCAGAAGCCCCCCACACTGCAAACACGACGTGTCCCTCTGAATCGTCGCAAAGGCCACGTCATCTTTGTTCTTCGCCTCGACCTTGAACTTGGCCATCTCTTTCTTGCACGAGGCACCTGCACTTTTTACACAAACTTCGTACCCAAGCCGCTCCAGGACCTCTAGCGCCCAGTCTGGCCACTCGATGAGCCCGCTCGAGGAACACCCCTCTCCAGTGTGGTGATCCTCAAATTCCCGCTGCCGAGCTCTCTGAAGCTCATGCCGGTCAGCGAACTCCTTCTCCAGGTCAGCTGGCGTGCAAACGGTCCGTCCCTGGGTCCCAAAAGGGAAAGAGGCCACTGGATGGATGCAGTACATGTGAAACTGATTGCTCTCGTCCATCAACCGCGACTCCGCCGGGTAGAGCTCAACACCCTCCGCCTCAGGCCCCACGAGCTCATTCTTGATCCGCTGAAGATCGCGCCAATCATGAAGAGCCCGACGATCATGAGCCTTGATGGACAGATGGACCATCGGCGGCCAACCCGGGACTGGGCGTTCGAAATGAACCCCCACCTGGTACCTCGAGTTCGCGAACCAGTAGTCGAACCCAGTCTTCTGGCACACCGAGCTCTCGCGATCGCCCGTCAGCACGAAAGGAGACCACTCGGGCCATCCGCCTCCCTGCACCTCCTCCCAGCCCTCGTGGAACTTCTTCGTGAGCTCCTCGCGGCTACCCACGCGTCTTCTCCATCAAGTACTCGGCGATGACTGGGTAGCAGACTTCCTCGTTCTTCGGCCCCTGACCGAACAACGCCCCACCATTGTTCCCCTCGTCATCCATGGATGGGAACAACAGGGTGCCGTCCTCCAGAGTCAACACCAACACCGACTTCGTCCAACCCAGCGCCTGCATCTCCTCCTTCGAGAGATATCGCGCCCGTACGATCTTCTTCCCAGTCAGCTCCTTGTGAGCCTTTTCGCTCCAAAACTCTAACGTGGTCATCGTCTGACCTCCTTTTCAATTTCAACCAGTCTCACCTCAGTGTTATTCCCTAAGCCTCCGGCACGACCCATTGCTTCCGGAGCTTGAGCACCTTCTCGAAGAGCTCCTTCGGATGAACCGGCCATCCGAGCTCCTTCGCGCGCTCGAACTCCTCCTTGGTGAGCGGAACGTTCATCGCCCCTCGATGCACATCCCCGTACTCCCCCTCGGGACACGCAACCGAGTACGATCGCGTGAACAAGTAGTTCTTCATGTGCGACTGCGCCCGAAGCTGTCGCTGGTACTCGACCTCCTCTTCGTCAGCACCTGCGTCAATCTCCGCCTGAATCGGATCCAAAATCTCCCCGTAGACGATGAACCCGTACTCCGGCATGAACCGTGCGTAAAACCCGCCAATCTGGAACTGGGTCGCTTCAGGGCCCATCGCTGCATCTGCTGCTTCTCTCTGAGCTTCGATATCTCTCATCATGTCCTCGAATGTTTCGTAAGTTTTGAACTTCACGTTTTGTGTCTCCTGCCCGTGCAACAGATGTCAGCGCAAAAACATTCCCAACTTTTTCGAGCTCGACCTCCTCGACGCCCCCATTAGAAGTACAGGGCCGACTCGAGAGCGTCGAACACGCGCCCCATCAGCCGAGACGCTCGACGAACTGATCGAGAAATGTGGTGCGGTACCGGCGCTCGTCCCTGCTCCCAGTGCGCAAGACTCGACCTCGTTACTCCAAGCTTCTCCGCCAAGAACTGCTGGGACCACCCCATCTCCTGCCGCAACATCTGAAGCTCTACTCCAGTCATCATCGCCTCCTTGACGTTCTACCCCTGCGCGGTTTGCGTAAGAAGACCAGATCGACGACCTCTGAGTCCCCCACACAGGATCACGATCTCCTCGTTTTCGCCTTTCGCGCACCCAACCGGAACTCTAAATAAAGTCACGCATAACGCGCACCCCACTTTAGCCCTCAACAATTTAAACCCCCCTCGTAGATCCTCGAATTCGGCTTCCCAGAGGGCACAAATGAAAAGTCGCTTGAATCGCAAGAATCAACTTCAGACGGAAAATAACAGACTAGTTTGAGCTCCCCCGAGAAGCTCTCCGCAGATCGATCTGCCCCTACCCGCAACCCAACCGCGGCCGTCGGACTACCCGGTCTCGATCACCCGCGAGCTCCTCGGAAAATCCGACGCTCCTTGACGTTCTGTGTGTGAACTCACGTGGGCTCGGCGTTCCGAAACGTCCGTAACCGGCCATGTACTCGGCATAGGGATGTGACGCCCTGTCCGGCCAAACTACTTCACTTAGCCCACCTCGTGCCCCTTAGAAGTACGAGCTTCATGTCCGCTCCACCTCTCGAGCCACCCCCCGAAGTGTCACAGACCCCCTCCCCCGGAACTCTTCCTTTCAGACCCACTGCAAAAATCGACAACTCCCCACCTCTATGCCGGTAGCAAGACCGCCTCTGATCCGTCCACTAACCCACGAGCTCCCCAGTCTTCTCGAGAAGACGCGCGCTACGCGCAGCTCGGTCGTCAGCAAGTGCTCATCAGAAAGGGACCTCCTCCCCCTTATCAAACTCCCTCCCCGCGGCGTTTTTAAGTCCAGGACGTCAACAAAAGGAGTTCAAAGTGCCCCCGACCGATGAAAAAACTCCCCTTCCAACTCCTTTGCGGGAGTCCTCCCTCCACTGGACACCACTCCATGACGATCAAGCGCCGGCCCCGAGGGACAACGACGGCTGGACATCAACCCTCGGCTACCTTCAGTTCCGCCTGGATGTCGACTGGGACGACATCTACTGGGAACCCGGCACCCCACCACCTCCAGACCTCAAACCCGAGTTCCAACTCCGCCTCCAGAACACCATCAGCGACTGCGAGCTCGGCTCCTGGACGTTCCCCTCCCTCGAGATCGCCGTCCACGTCGCCCAAACCCTCTACCAAACACGCCTCGATGATCTCCTCAACTACCTGGATGCCTACCTCCATGACGCCGCTGCGTGAAATCCCCCTTCGAGAAGTCCTCGCCTGCGAAGTCGTCTACGAAGACCGCGTCGTCGTAGTCCTCGTCCGACGGGAAGGCTTGAAATTCCACCTGCTTGGAAGCCTCCTCGACGAACACGCCATGATCATCAGAGATGAACACACCCTCAAACACCTCGAAAGGAGGTTTGAACTACCCATTCGACTCCTTGAAGGCGACGAAAGTGCCTTCTTGGGGGTTCAAACCCTCCGCGCTCGGCGAGAAGGACGGGATTTCTACCAGCTTAGGGTGGGAAAAGCTCCCCTCTACTCCTAGTTCGGCGAGCTCCCCGAATCCTCGAGCTCCACGATCGTGTAGAACACCCCGTCCTCCTCCTCTATCCAAGTCTTCGCCCGCCCAAGCAGAGGCATCTCTTGCCCTGCCCAGACCTCGGCAAGAAGCTCAGCGACCTCTTTGTAGGGGGTCTTGTACTCCGCGTGTCCTTCGACCGCCAGGATCTCCCACAAGGGGTCCTCCATCATCTCACGGTCCTCCGCGGAAAGCTCCTCAGCCCCCCTCGAACGTGAATCTCCTGTGTTCATGCTCATGTAACCATTCCTACTCCCCAGATATTCCAAAGGTCCTTGACGTTCTCTATGAGCACGAGGCACCTGCACTTTTTACACAGAAAGCGCCGGTACTCCCCTTATCAAAAGCCCTCTATCGTCATGAAATTCAACACCTGTGCAGCAATCGTAGGTTTCGCCCTTTCCCTGACCCCAGCCTGCTCCGATGACGACGACACGGATACGGGAACTGGGACCGACTCGGATACCCCGACGGCCACGAGCTCCATGACGACGGCCCCAACATCCGCTCCTTCAGACGAAGGAACTGGGACAGAAACCTCCACCGATACTGAAACTGGGACTTGAACCCCTCGAGAAACAGCTCCCAGCAACCTCCAACAGCTCGAGGTGGGGTTCTATTCCCGGACGCCCATACCCACGGTTCGTCCGCAAGATCGATCCAGGACGCTTAAACCCCCTCTTGCGCGCATTTCGGCCTCCTTGACGCCCGATCTGGCGAATGCCCAAGCTCAGTTCAGCAGCTCGAGGACCTCGTCCAACTCCTTGACTCCTGATCTCCTGGACGCCGTCTCCTTCCAGACGAAGGTCATCGACTTCAGAACGCATTTTGGGACTCAAACCCAGGTTTAAACTCCTTGACGGGACGTTTTTGTGTCACAAAAACACCTGAAGGAAATTCAAACCCCCCTGACGCAGGACTTTTGATCCCTGACGAGCTCGTTGGGGGGAACCTAGACCTGACCCGTCATCAGCCATTCCATGACGCGTTGGGGGACCGATGTGGTCCCGGACGTCCCGTTGAGGGCTATGACGAGACCACTTCCGTCCTCCCCCTCGACCCATTCGAGCTGGGACTCGATGGAGCGGTCTTCCCGGAGCATGAACGCAACACGCATCCCAGCATCAGAACCGTCAGTTCGGATGTCGCAAAGCCACTTTCGACCGGGCCATCCAGAAGGAACTTCCATGACGTTTTTCAATCCGCTTCCCATGACTCTCTTTTTACGCAACTCCTCGACGTGTGCCTCCTCCGCCAAGCAAAAGAGCTCGAGGAAGTACTCCTCCATGACGTAGCCACTCTTCTCCATCCACTCCCGGACGGAAGGTGCGCACCGCCTGCACAACATCATCCGTGGATGAACCCAGGCCGACTTGCGCAAACGGCGCTTCTTGCGGATGAAACACGTGAAGATCTTGTCTCCCATACCCTGACGCCCACCCGTCTCAGCCCGAGACAACGTGCCCACCCCCGAACCCAGGCCATCACTGAACTCCTGAACCGCCCCGGCGCCGGGACAGCACCCCCAGAGCTCGAGTTCTCGCGGCCAAAACGCGCACGAGGGGCTTAAAACGACCTTGTTAACCGAGTTCTACTCGGTTAACAAGGCGACTCGGTGAATTATTCCCACCTGGACGGAACTTTCTCGAGCTCCACGACGAGAAAGTCCCTGACGAGGGGGTTTTGATCTCCCTCCAGGACGGTTTCCGACCCGAAAACTACACGGCAGGGATCAAATACTGCACCGGGACGTTCTTTCCGAACCCACATTCGGTCGCCCAAAGTGCAGTTTGACGCCTTAGCCACGCCAAGGCCCTCGAGACCAATGACGGTTTCGAGCCCGTCTCCTTGACGATCTCTCCACGCTGATGCCCTGACACCACCAAAGGCAGGATGCTTCGCCCCAGGACGGCTTCAGGTGATCCGTCGGGAACCGTCGCCAAGTACTTGGCGAGCTCGTCCAGGACCAGCATGTCCCCAACCTCCG
>Ga0209427_10001604_pt1 | contig 26227 bp, 26 predicted proteins | sample DeeMarSWOR136_30_FD_187465 | JGI IMG/M metagenome (GOLD analysis project Ga0209427, IMG submission 187465) | Marine sediment microbial communities from White Oak River estuary, North Carolina - WOR-1-36_30 (SPAdes) (version 2) | ecosystem: Environmental > Aquatic > Marine > Intertidal zone >...
TGGCTACTTAGATTTACTTTGCCGGCCCTCAGTCAACTACCGCCTTCTCAACCAAGTCGAGCATGTGCCTGATTGTGACGGGCTTGAGTCCAAATGACTTGGCGCCTCCATTTAGTGCCTGGTCGCGCACATTGGCGTCTGCACTAATGAAGACAATCCGAGCGGCAGGTTCCATGTCCAGAATATCCTTCATGGCTTCGAGGCCGTCCTTGTTCGGCATGCGGTGGTCTAGAATGATCACTTCAGGCTTGGGATCCATGTTACGGAACTTGTTGACCGCCTCTTCTCCATCAAACGCATCAGCCACAACTTCGTGGCCTTTGATTGCAAAGACGTCCTTGTAAAGTCGGTGGAGTATTGCTTCGTCGTCAATGATGAAGATACTTACCATCCGCTTCTTCCACCTCTTGAACGTCTTTTTCTTTCCTCTGCATCAAGAATTCCTGAGGGCGGTCCAAGAGAAGGTCCATGAGACCCCTCTCTTCTTTGCTATGTGGTGTCCCTTTTGCTATCTCACCTCATTGGGGATATAAATGATATTAGGCTGGTGTCGGGATTCTCAACTCTCTTGGCCTATTCCCCTCAATCCGCGGTCCTGCTTTGAGGGATGGTCCTTACTAAATGGGTGTGTCTGACCACATGATCCGGCCGAAATTACGAAGATTCTTGGCATCCAGACAACCCGTTTCGTCCATGTCGATGCGTCGCCCCTGCATATTCACAATAGTGCACTTATCACTCAAACCATTACGATTTTTCGAACATAGCTTCCTTTTATCTACATCATCATACATCATAATAAATAAAAGGACCTCGAAATAGTATTCCTCTGCAATAACTGTCCATCACCAGAGAAGGGGAATGACTTCCAAGTGTCCAAGATCATGCGCCTGTCTGGTACCAAAATCCGGCCATGGTTATTGTTGGATTGCCAGACGGTTCCTCTAATACACCAACTAAGCTGTATTTGGTAGCTGAATACACTCATCGCCAAGGGTGACTATGACGGCTATCAGGCATACTCAAATACCGCGTATCACTACACTTTCCCGATGATAATCAGGGTTATTTGATATCTTCCTGATGACATAGTCCGTGTAACACACTTCCTGAGTATGTAGGATCCTTTGAGGGTGCCTGGAAATAGTCTAGATGTGCTCCCAAGTTCTCAGACCCATGGGCGTGGCCGAATGGATATTACCAGTTTGGCTATTCTAATTGATTCCGTAATATTCCGCAACATTGTAGAGTTGGTCAAGGTTGCGGAATCACTTGAAAAATATAAGCTGCTGCACGAAACTACCAAATAGATAGTAGATTATATTATAAAAATCGCTCAGCAGAATGAAGTTGTCGAAAAATCGAAAGGTTCACGTGAAGGCAACAGAAGAGGGCCTGTTGAGGGCATAGAAGTTGTGCTCTTGTGTCCTAGCGTTTACCAACCACAGGGGTCGTCCATAGTATCCTAAGGCCGGTTAGGGCTCTAGATCAAACGTATTACAAGGTACAATATACCTTAGAGGGCTTCGGAATTCGTACACGTTTGTCCAGTGTGGTTGTGGACTGTAGTCTCCTCCTCTCTGAACAGATTCCGATTTGCGTTCGTTTGGTCTCTCTCCCTCCGTGCGAACATTTACTACTCTTGGGCAAGCGTTTACGGATGGTGCGTTAGGCGATAAGCGTGTACCGCACCTCGGACAATACTAAGAATAGAAACGAGCACCATCAAGCTCCCGACCTGCCGGGACGGGACAAAGGTGGCGGTACACGCTCTCTCCTTTTGAGATTCCCCATTCTCAATCGAGCGTTTACTACATTCGGCTGTCTAGTGTCCTTACGAAGGGTATTTCTTAGACTGACTCCCATGGCAAGTAGGATGGAGTACGATACTGATGTAGTAATCATCGGTGCAGGACCAGCCGGTCTGAGTGCTGCAAAGAGCCTTTCTGATTCAGAAGTGAGCTACTTTCTACTATACAGGGAATCATCTCCATGTGAAAACAAGCCATGCGGCGGATTCGTTCCTAAGAGAGCACTTGTAGAATTCGACCTCGGGGGAATCGGAGGTTCACATGCAGTCAATGGCATAAGAATCAAGTTTCCCGGAATGGAGCTCGCTAGAATTGATTTCGGCGAAGCCGCCGGCGTGAATGTGTCCAGAGCAGACCTTGGACTTGCACAACTCTCTCAAATTCGAAAAGCGAAAAGGACCGTCTGGGCCCGGTCAAAGGTGCACCAAGTCCGAGTTGATAATGAAGGATGCCAGGTTGGCTACTCAAAGGATGGAGAGAGAGGGGTCCTCAACAGCAGAATAGTGATTGATGCAAGCGGGACCAATCCAGCGTCACAGAGATCTACTCCGTTCAGAGAGAGAATCCCAAATTCCCTAATGGGGTATGCAGTTCAATACCAGATGAAACTCCCATCGGAATCCGCGCCTATGGACAAGGTGAATGATTTCTACTATGGTAGTGACTATTCTCCTCGAGGTTACGCATGGGTGTTCCCTCGTGGAAGACAGGTGGCTGTGGGTACAGGAGGCCTGATAGCACGGGTGCGGGAGTCGAAAGTGCGTGTTTTAGAGTACCTAGATTCGCTTGTGAACCAGGTTGAACCTATATGCACAATGCTAGAGAATGCCGAGATTGTTCGAAGAGAGGCAGCATTGATGCCACTTGCGGGCATCGTAGTTCCCTCCTACTCTGGCCGATTGATGCTAGCAGGTGACGCCGCAGGGCACTGCTCGCCGATCACTGGAGAAGGCATCTACTACTCAATGATGGCGGGGAAGCTGGCTGCAACGACAGCAATAGAGAGCATTGCTAAGGCTGACACCACGTCAAAGGCTCTGTCCACCTATGAGAATCGTTGGAAACGCGCATTTGGTTCCGACCTGAAGTGGGGGCATTGGCTTCAACGTAGGTTCCTAGAGGGTGGGTCTGGATCCCTAAGTCCTAGGCTCCTGAAGTCTGAGGAGTCTCAGAGAATCATTGCTGAGATGCTTGTAGGAGTCAGATCCGTTAGAAGTGCAATAGCCCAGATGGTCCCGAGACATCTCTTATCGCGGTTCAGATAGCTTTGGTGGCCTGTCGGTCTGAACTCAAGTGGTCATACTCTTACATAGACCACTGAAGTACGTGAGCTCGCTCACAAATGGAAGCGTCAGTCTATGACCCTGTGCCTCTCATTTTGTGAACGATAAAGCATTTTTTTCGGTAGGCCTCGTCGTCCAACTGATTGATGAAGTTCTCCAGTTTCTTTACCCTGGTGAACTCTTCCTCGATGCCAAGGTCCCTTACCGTTATCAGTGCTTTTCGTTGTTCGATTCGTACGTAGACCCCACCAAGGCCTACTGAGTGCTTCATGTAGCAAGGCTCTTCCTGGTTTTTCACCCTGTAGAAGCCCTGCCTTCTCAACATCCTTGTTACCATATTCATCATAGCAGTCGAGCCCTCCCGGCGGCTGACAAAGAACCAGTAAACGCACACCTCAATATAAAGACATAAGGTCTTGAATAGTACACGTTTATCTTCAGGTCTGAAATGGCGCCTCACAAATCAGTATCAAGTAGCGCAAACAGTGCACAAAGATGCTCCGAAAGCCCAAAATATGCACAATATGACAATGAGAATCTCAGGAAACTTCCGAGGCGCCAAACAACCTAGAACGCGACTATCAACGTTTACTTGCCGGAAAGAGCCGTGAAAACCAAACGTGTACTAACTAGCATTCGACGGGTGCCTGTTGTCGCAGCTAGTATCGCAAAAAAGGAATCCTTAAAACGCTGTCAAGTTTGCTCGACCAGAGAAGTTGGAACGAAAATGGACCCTTTTGGCGACTTTATTCAGTTCTTTGTAGGTCTCCTAGACCCTGTATCCACATTGCCCCTAAGTGCTCCATTCATACTAGGCATAAGTGTTTCACTAGCCCTGATCTCAAGTTGGGCAACAATGAGGTACACAGATGTTGAGAAGCTCAAAGAGGACATGGAGGCCATAAAACAGTGGCGCGAGAAGTTCAACGCGGCACGCAAGACTATGGACCCAGTTCTTCTCCAGGAGGTCAGTGATGAACAAGGAAGAATAATGCGCATCAATGCCAACATGATGGGCGCGCGAATGAAGCCTATGTGCATCTATTACATTCCCTTTGTCATCATATTCGCGATTCTAAATGCAGTATACGGTGCACAGCCTGTCGCCATTCTTCCCTTCAATCCCCAAGACTTTCTGCCGTTCCTTGAGCCAATGATAGGATTCAACATTCCAAGTAGCGGCTTCGGCCTGTACTTTTGGCCGTGGTACCTATTGTCGAGCCTAGGTCTTGGAAATTTGATTCGGAGAACCCTTGGCGTTGGCATGGAGATGGGAATGTAGTTCATGCCTCTGCTTTAGCAGTTTCTCCCCTTGTTCGGACGAGAAACAGGACGATGGTCGCAATGGCCGCAAGCACTATTGAGTACTGGAATGCTGCAAAGGGGCCATAGCTCTCCCAGAGAAATCCAATAGCGAACCCAGCTGGCAAGGCACATAGGCCAATGGCCATCTGAAATGCTCCTAGGATACTTGACCGTCTCTCCTCCTCTACAAGGTCTGACACCAAGGCCGTTTGAACGGGGTCAAGTGCTCCATTCATCAGACCGAAAAGAATGAAGACTGGAATGACTGTTAGCCAGTCCGACACCGCAAAGGTCCATGCTGAGGTCAGCATCAAGAGTGCGAATGCTGACACAAGAACAGGCTTCCTTCCGACTCGATCTGAGGCTCGACCAAACGGGTATGAACTCAACGCATGCACAAGGGCGAAGAGTATGTAGAGAAGGGGCAATTGGGTATCGGCGTAGCCAAAGTCTCGTGAGAAGAGTATCAGGAACGAGTAGCTAAAGGTGGCCAGCGCAAAAAGAACTGATGCAAACAGGAAGAGCTTCAAGTTCCCGTCAAGCCCACTGAAAGTAACTCCTTTGAAGACATCTTTTCCAGGTCTCTCCTTGATAAGCCCGGCAATCACCAAGACAGACCCCGCCGCTGGAATCACGGCCAGAAGGATTACGCCCTCGTATCCTAACAAACCGAAGAGGAAGAAGCTAATCACCGCCCCGATGACGGCTCCGGTCGTGTCCATTGCCCTCAATAACCCGAATGCCTTGCCACGTTTCTGTTCTCCCGCACATTCCGCAACAATGGCATCTCGCGGGGGACCTCTCATCTTACCTGTCCTGTCCATGGATTTCCAGAAGATGATATGATAGAAACCTGTTGAGATCACGAATCCAATCCTAGATATCATTGATAGGAAGTACCCCAGTGTGATGAAGGGTTTCCTTCTGCCAAGTCTGTCGGATGCATAGCCCGCGCCAAGTTTTGATAGGGCCGTTATCGTTAGAGCCAACCCGTCTACTATGCCTACTTGAAACAGATTCAGTCCTAGTCTCACATTCAGGAAGGTTGGCCAAATCGGGGCTATCATATCTGAACTGGTATCGTTCAGGAGCGAGGCGGTCCCGAACACGATTGTTGGATCTTCGACACCTTGGTCTGTATCGCTATCCGTCAGTTCCAAGACACCTCAGTTGGATGCTTGGTATGACTGCTACTTATCTTCACTGGCTCGAATCAAAATCCATAAGTTGGACAGTCAATCTAGTTCCGCTGAGGGTGCTCCTTGAACCCAAGGCACAGCTGGATTGCTGCAGAATTTGATGACCTGCCAGCTACAAGTCCAAGCGCCGTTCAGTGGTCAGTATGCCTGGTCCATCTGTTTTGCGGGATCGGCATTTCAGCCCACATATACGTGTCCGACATCGGCTTCTGGTTCACCGGGCTTGGAGTTGTTACTCCCATCCTCCTAGTCACTCTTGGAATCATCTTCCTTGTAATGCCCAATGAGAAGTGGTACAGAAACGTGATGGTACCCTACCTGTCAAGCAGACTCAATCCCAAAGAAGAGGAGAAGGAACTTTTCCTGCAATATCACAGAAGACTGAGAACAGTTGCACTCCCACTTGGATGGCTGGCCATCGTTGTCTGTCAGTTCTTGTGGACTTATACGACAATGCTGATGATTCCTCTAGCTGCAGTTCATCGCATATTCGCTGATTCACTCATCTTTGTGATGATAGGCATAGTGATGTTGTTCTTGGTTATGATTCTAGGCATCCTGACTATTTCTGAGCGGTTGTTGGGGTCTATTTACTCCGACATAATTCACTTACTCGAGTTTGAAAACGCTTGGAGGGAGGAAAAACAGAGGAGAGAAAAGGATAGAATGAAGGAAGAGAAGCAAAGGGGGCGAGATAAGCGGTGGAGGAAACGAATGCCGCTGCATCGGTGAATTCATGCCTGACTCGTAACCGTTTTATTACCCTCGAAGAACCGTACTTCCATGACTTCAAAGACTTCTGACGTCTACTTCGGCTCCGTACAGCATGGGCGACCCGCGAGGTTTGCGTCTATAGGACGCAAGTTAGACAAGATAATGGAGAAACTCGACCTTTCTACTATCGACGAGAGAGACAAGGTAGCAATCAAGATGCACCTGGGATTCCATGAGGGCTACCAAACGGTCCCAGTCTTCTTTGTACGCAAGGTTGTCAAGGCAGTCAAGGAAGCAGGAGGGTATCCCTTTGTAGTGGACAATCCAACTGCAGTCTACAATGCGGCTGAAAGAGGATACACCTCGGAAACCTGTGGATGTCCCCTTATACCCATAGCCGGAGTAAAGGATGGCTATACAAAGACTGTTGAGCTCAACTTTGGCAATGTGGACACCCTGGAACTGGCCGGAGTCCTGCATGATGCCGATGTTCTGATTGACCTTGCCCATGCCAAGGGCCACAATACATGCGGCTTTGGTGGAGTAATCAAGAATATCGCACTTGGAGGGTATCACGGACCAAGTAGATGGAACAAGATCCATGGCGTGGAAGCGAGTATTCCATGGTGGGACGCTGAGAAATGTACACCAGAACATGCCAAGAAACTCGTGGGGAGCTGTCCGGATAACCTCATCACCTACGACGAAGAGAGGCATGAACTCAACCTTGGCTTCGGCATGTGCAATCAATGCATGGAGTGTGTTGAGGCCGACAAGGATATTGGTTGCCTTAGTATTAAGCAAGAGAACTTCTCCATGTTTCAGGAACTCATGGCCAGAGCTGCCAACGAGATTCTGAAGACATTCGATGAGAAGAAACAGTTCTTCCTCAACTTTGCGATTGACGTCACTCCAGCATGTGACTGCTGGGGTGTTGGTCAGCCTCATGTGGTCAATGATATTGGGATCCTAGGCAGCAGAGACATCGTTGCAGTCGAACAGGCCGCTCTGGACTTGATTGCGAAAGAGGGTCTAATTGAGAGAATGATTCCTCCTTACTATAGGAATGTGAATCTGGACCCCGAGGCTAAGCTTCATCCTTTCGCCAGACTTCATGGTCCGATGAAAGACCCATATCTAGTCACAGGTTTTGCGGAGGAGCTTGGCATGGGAACGAGGAATTACAAGCTAGTTGAAGTACTGGCCCCCGAGAAGATGCTGAAGAAGAAGCCGCCCACGGGAGTTTCTGAGACCGCCCCTTCATTTTTCTAGATGTTTTACTAGGGTCCTTAAATGAATAGAGATCATACTATGCTGTGGAGAAAACACATAGTTCTCTTCCGTATAACATAAGAACCTTTAATATCTCCTAATAAGAGAATACAGAACGGGTTCAACCACTGGAGCCTACAGAGCAGGTGGGACAGAGTTGACAGCGAGCCTGACGCCGGAAGAAAGGCTGCGAAGGTACAAGGAGTACCTTGCTAGTCTGCAGGCTGTGGCCAATGACGGCCGCCCTGTTAGCTCTGCGACTCGTACGAACGTCAGGAATTCTACCGCCGAACTTCCTGTCAAGAAGCAGTTGGTGGATGCGCTCGCAGTCCTAGCCCGGAAGAAGGAAGAAACCGAGGAAGAGAATGCGCGAACCAATGTGATCCTCAAGGTGAAAGAGCGTGCAATCCAGTCCTCAATCCAAGAAGTACGCGAAGAACGAATGCGGCTGAGGAGGAAACTGGATCGTGGACAAATTACTGACGAGGAATACGAGCGGGAGATTCAGAAGCTCGTTGTGAGGGGGAAGAAGCTGCTGAAAGAGCAGGCTGCATATAATGGAATAAACGGCAAGCCGTAGACAGGGCCTTACTCTCCGAGGCCGCACACGCGTTCCCTCACATCTTTATGTCACGTTGCTTGGACCAAGGATGACATGGCTTCCAACAATCAGATTTGCATACTCTGTTTTGGTGATAGTCTTACTGCTGGTACACCCGGCCACGATCCCATGTTTGGAGGGCAGGAGCAATTTCAGTACGCTTACTGGCTTGTGAAAATGGCTAAATCTGAAGGGTGGAAATCTATCACATTCACGAATCATGGAGTGCCTGGGGACCTCGCAAAGTCGATGACAAGAAGGCTCACCAGAGCAGTAATGTCGGACAAATTCGACTTTGCCATTATTCTCGCAGGATCAAACGACCTTGGATGGGACTACGCTCCCTTCTCAGTCTTCTCATCGCTTCGGGAGCTATGGAACATATCTATCAATGCCGGCATCAAAACCATATCCTGCACGATTCCCCCTATAGGTATGGACTATCCCCCAATACAGTCTGGGCAGAGAGAGCTCAATAGAATGGTAGTAAATGAAGCTGAAACAAGAAATGACCTAGTGTGTGCGGATGTTTTCTCAGCCCTTGCTGACGAGAAAGGACTTCTGCCCAGGAAGTATGACTCTGGCGACGGTCTTCATCTAAATATCGAGGGCTACAGATGCCTCGGTGAGGCCATTTGGCTGAAAGGGCTCAAGCGACTTCTTGGTGACTAGTATTGGAGCAAGCGAAGCAATCACAGAAAAGTGAAAAAGGTGCCAATAGTCTGGGTTGTTTGATATCGGGAGGCTGAAAAGGCTGTCCAAGAGTCGCTCTGGGAAACCGCGAAGGAGCCGCATGTCTGACCAAGCGTACTTGGACAATGTTTGTGAGCTGAGCAGACGCGGCTCTATGGAGAGTCTCGTTGAGCTTATGAAGGGATACTGGATTGACAAGAAAGACCATCCTTGGCATAGGCTATACAAGATTCTGGGAAAAGATTGGAAGAAGACAGGCGACGCTAAGGCAACCTCCAAGAAGCTCATGCTACTGAGAGAGGGCGTATTTGGTGCCCTGGATATTCTCTCGCTGAGCCTACCGTTTGACTTCTCAACGGAGCAGGTATTGCAAACGCTTACGCGAGCCAAGAGTTGGAACGAGGGTAGGCAGAGAGTTCGTAGCACATGCGCCAAGCTTGCTTCGGAGATGATTTCTTCTGGCAAGGTCTCATATCTGGTTCCTTCTGGCCTCCAGAGAGATGGTTTCGGATTCATTGTTCCAGAACTTTTCAAAGCACTTCTGGAGGAGTTTAGGAAAGCAGAACCCAAGGTTAAGAAGGGCCTGGTGAATCTTGTGCGCCTATCAAAATCAGTTCTGGGACGTCACTTACTGCGAACACAAATGATTACTGAAACTAAGTTGCCCGAGGATGATCCCCGCTTTCAGAAGCTTTTACAGGAATACCAAAGACTGCTGGTGGACATGGAGCTCGATGAAGGGCTCGTCCCACTTCAGGAGACTCTGCAAACTACTCTCAACGGACGATTTGTGGAGGAACTCGCAGAAGACAAAGACCTGCATGAAGGGAGGGCTACCCCGAAAGGTGTGCAGTCTTCTTTAACAGAGTTCTTGGAGAACAAGAAGCCCAAGTCGAAGAAGAGGAAGAAGCCTGTTCGCAAGAAGCGATCAAGAAAGGGGGAAAAGAGCTAGCATGACTTCTGGAGACATGTCCCTTGCTGACTTGGAGCTTAAGGAGCTCAAAGAGATGCGCAGAATCGCATGGGACTTAGAGTCTGCAAGTCAAGAGTTGATGTATCAGGCTGCTCAAGGTCTGTCGATGTATGATGTCAACCGCACACTTCTACCAAAGGCCATGACTCTTCTCTCTGCCGAGGACATATTCCTGCAGAAATTGGTGATACGGACAGTAGGTAGGAATCTATTCGGGGCCTACATCAAGGAGTTCTTTGATTCTCTGGTGGGGATTTCTCCTGCTGAGGTTGCACAGGTTCTGATGGGAATTAGGGAGGCATTCAGGGAGAATGGGTCACCAGTTTCTGCGAGTAGTCAGAGACTCTGGATTCAAGCCTTGGAAGGTCTGGGTCGAGAACACCAACCCGGCATTGTTGAGATAATGGCGACTCTGGGAACCGCCGGCTTTGGGTGGACGAAGAAGATTATCAAGAACGACCTAGAGAATCTAAACATCGGTGCCTTGGCGAGTATTCGAGAGTTTCGGGATAACCATCGCAACGCGTTGGTTGCTCTTATCTGCGAGGAAGCTGCAAAGAGTAAGCGTGAATTGCTACCCTACATCACAGGAGTGGTCGATAGGAAGAACGTTAGGTTTCTGAGTGTCTTTCTGAGCGGCGAATGGAAAGAGCGCAAAGAAGTGGCGTGTGCAATAGGAAGAGTAGGAATATACACGACATCGGGGATTGTCAGACAAGTCCTGAACGATCCTGACTGGAGAGTCAAACAGGCCCTCATAGAGAGCATAGATGTCAGGCAATCGCACTTCAATAAGCTTCTTCGGATTCTGGAGATTTTTGTGGCCGATTCTCATAAACGCGTCCACGGCTCAGCTCGAAGACTTCTGTTGAGGCTGGGAACTGAGGCATGTGCGAACTCGGATGTGATGATTCAGCGTGACAAGCTGATGAAACGCTTCAGAGATCAGCTTCTGAAGGCTGCGCCCTCAAACAAAGATGTTGACTCCTCTTGGCTGGGAGTGGAAATCACTGAAGACGGTGTAATTCCTTACATAAGTCCTGAAGACTCACAAGACACCGGCGATCCGGAGCCCGTAGGTATAAGCGATTTTGCGCCACCGGAAAGGGACCTTCGGTCAGCACTCATGATGAAGATGCTTGAAACGAAGGAGTATTCTGCTCCATCTCTCGAGATTGATGATTCCAAAGCTGCTTCAGTGCGCAAGCCGAAACCTAAGAGGACAAGTTCCAAGATTCCTGGACCTGCAAGATTCCTTGCCCTAATGGACCGTCTCTCTGCAGAACTTGGCAAGGAACTTCCTCTTGCCGTTGTTCGGGTGAAAGCACCAGAGATTGAGATGACCGGAAAAGAGTTCGACCAGGTCCTTGATCAGCTTGTGAAGGAAGGCACAGTGTATATGGTGGACAAGGAGACAATCAGCCGCGTCGATATCTTGGCAGACTAGAATTCAAGGGGAGCAAGCAAAGACTAATCAGCATGGTTCGGTTGTCTGTTCTTCACTTGGAGGATAGCAGCATGTCCGAACGTACTCTGATTCGAGGCGGACTGGTTGTAACAGGTGACGAGAAGGGAACGGTTCACACTGATGGCTACGTGCTCTTCGAAGGAAATAGGATTCTAGAAGTTGGATCAGGGAAGCCTAAGGAGTCTGCTGGGAACGTTGTTGATGCAAGGGGCAGTCTTGTCATTCCTGGACTGGTAACAGCCCATACCCACCTCTATGGAATCTTGCTTCGAGGAGCCACACTCAATATTGATCCTCCATCTGATTTCGCGCAGATTCTCCAGAGAGTATGGTGGCCGCTTGACGAGAAGCTCACACTTGAGGATGCAAAGGCAAGTGCTCTCTCTGCTTCTGCTGACATGTTGCGAAACGGTTCTACATTCTTCGCCGACACATACTCGGGCCCCAACTCGATTAAGGGGAGTCTGGATGCAATTGCTGATGGAGCTAACCAGGTTGGCATCAGGTCAATGTTAGCTTTTGAGATGACTGAGCGCGATAGTCCGAAGGATGGTCAGAAGGGTCTTACTGAGAACGTGAGATTTGCCAAACGCGCTAGCACCGAGAATCTGACTAACCTGATGGTTAGTGTGCATGCTTCGTTCACACTGTCCGATGAGTTGATTCAGAAAGCAGTGGAGGAAGCCCGCCGGCTTGATGTGCCTGTCACGATTCATACATCAGAGGGACTAGTGGACTTGTACCATAACTTGGAACGATATGGAGAAAGAACAGTAGAGCGTCTCTCCAGACTGGGAGTCCTCGCACCGAGAACCGTCCTTGCACACTGTGTACACGTTGACGATATAGAACTAGATCTTATTGCCCTGCACGGAGCATCAGTGGCACACAATCCGATGAGCAACATGTTGAATGCAGTGGGGACTGCGCCTGTTCCGGAGATGCTGAAGAAAGGTATCATCGTCGGCCTTGGAAATGATGGATGGATCTATGACCCATTTGAGAACATGAGATGTGCCTTGACTGTCCACCGACTGGCTACTGGGAATCCCAGTGTCATTGGTTCCGATGAGGTCTTTCGCATGGCTACACTCGAAGGAGCGAAATGCTACGGACTTGAGAACGAGATTGGTAGTCTGGAAGAGGGCAAGCTTGCTGACATCGTCGTCCTTGACACTTCAAGGCTTCCGACCCCACTCACTCCAGATTCAGCGGTTGGTCATCTGGTGAATACGTTCGGAGGGCGTGATGTGACCAGTGTTTTCGTTGACGGGGTCTCTGTTGTCAAAGAGGGCAGACTTACCCTCATTGACGACGAAGAGGTCTCTCGAGTGTCGATAGAATCTGCCGAGAGCCTGTGGATGAAACTTAAGGGTGACTGAAAGTCGGCACGCAACCAGATTGAGTGAGCTCTATCTAGGACCAAAATTGTACCAGACACAAACCATTTTCAGTAGGGAATAGACGCCGAACGTGGTGCTATCTCTGTATCCAGATTTTACATACGATGGGCCAATCTTCGACACGCATACTCACGCCGTGGACAATGAGTCGTTAGATCTTATGGTTCGCATTCAGAAGAAGGTCGGCGTTGAGCGAGCTGTGTTAATCTGCCATAGCCCTGGAGCAATGAGATACGCCAAGCGTGAATACCCGGGTCGTTTTGTCTATGCCAAGTATTTCCCAGGAGTTCAAAGATTCACTGACGGTGTAGACGTGATTGTCAAAGAAATCAGGAATCTGAAGGAAGATGGCTATGACCTGGCCAAGATGCAGTCGGCACCGGTGATGCGGGCCAGAGCAAAGGTCGATCCTGACGGACTGCGGCTCAATGAGGTTGCGATGTCTCCTATGTTCGAAGCTTTGAGAGATGAGGCTGTGCCATTCATACTTCACTTGTCCGACCCTGACACGTACTATTCCACTAGATATAGCGACTCAGAGTTCTTTGGCTCAAAGGAGAGAGACCTTGACGAGCTAGAGGGCGTAATATCGCGGCACTCGGAGGTCAAATTCCAGATTGCTCACTTTGCTTCGCAACCAGAGATATATCGTCTTGACAACCTTGGCAGATGGCTGGAGTGTTATCCGAACTTCAACCTTGATACAAGCTCCGCTAGATGGATGTGCAGAGAACTGGGCAAAGATACCAAACGGGCATCTGAGTTCATGACTAAGTACAGCAATCGCATCCATTTCGGAACCGACTGTGTCGCTTACACTGATGATGTCACCTACTATGAGGGCCGCTATTCAGCCTTGAGACTCCTCTTCGAGAGTGATGTTCGAGGCATGCCGCTCCCTTTCCAGGATGCAGACACAATCAACAGCGGTGGTACGCATATCAACGGGCTATCGTTAGAGGAGACTGTCCTGAAGCAGATCTATTGGGACAATCCTGTAGATTTCTTTGGCAAATAATCCGCTTCCACAGCTCTCACGTGCGAGCCACTACTTCTTCTTGCGACGCCGTCGGGTTGGCTTTAGGAAATCATCAAGCGAGCTCTGTTGAATTAGCCCAAGCTTCCATCCTCTACCCTCCGGGTCCCTCTCGACAATGCTCTCCCTCTCCATATTCTTGAGATGATATGCGACTGTTCCGAAGGATACTGTTACTTGCCCAGCAATCTCAGAAGTCTTGCGCCACGATTCTCTATCGAGCAAGCTGATGATTGCACTACGCGTTACTAATCCTCTATGGACATTACGTATCCAATGAAGGTATACTCTGCGATCGATGCTCAGACTGCTCAACCCACCCGGATGTACACATGAATGGAGATGTGTGTTTCCATTTCCTATGTCCGCTTGATCCCCAAGAGATCCAGAAACGCGGCTGGCTCACTTCCTTCGGTAATCGGTCTGATTCTGTATTTGGGGTAGTTGTGGCTCAGTTTCGCAGCCACTCTCGTGCCCATCAGTTTCTTGAACAGCTCTGCCTTCGCTCCCCGCCAGAGATAGATTGTCTTTTCATCGTGATCTATGAATACCAGGACCTTTTCAGTATCAATGGTAGAAGCCCTAGCTTTTGTTTCGGTTAGTTTGGCATCTGAGTCTATCTCAAAAGCTTCCACCATTTCGAGAACTCCTGTGTGTATCTTCGTTGGGATGGTGCAGTCCCTCTTATGATACTTTTCCGCGGATATTGAAGTTGACCGACGCTCGAATTCATTCTGAAATCGAGCACCTGCGCACGGTCTGTTAGTGAGTTGGTCCCACTTAACTACAAAAGCACTTGTTCTAATTCGGGGGAGGGTGTGAGGCACAAGTGACAGAAGACATTCCTTCCCGTGTGAAGTTCATAGACAGAGAGAGGAGAAGGATTGAACTAGTCATCAACGACGTTACTCTTACATTCCCCCTGAATGCAATTCCTGATCCGCTCTATATTGCGATTGCCTCCATCTATGATGGAGATGAGGATCCAGATTGCAAGCTACTCAAAGCGTACTACGACACTGTCATACAACCAACCGTGTGTACCTCAGATCCCACAAGCATCTTCCATTTCGGGACTGCGGTGAAGACGACCCATCTATCTCTAACCGATGAAGAGATTGAGAACCAGATTGAAGATATCGAGGGTGAGCTTCTATCCTTCCAAGGCCGCCCGTATGAGGAGACCTTGGAGGAGAGAATAGAACTGTACCGAAGGGTGTACCTGGACGACTCGAAAATCGACCGTTTCCGTTTCGGAGCGGCAGAGCTCTACGGAGATGTCACCTACGGGAATATCCGTCGGGACCCCCGCGTCGTACTGAACTTCCAGTATCACGAACCCAAGAAGGACATCTACATGGGCTGGCAAGTGAACTGCATTGCACAAATTGTCTTTCCAGGAGACCCCTTCTACAGGTTCATGAGAGCAATGCGTTCGCTCTTTGTCAGGCGGTTTATAGACCTCAGGGCTTCAGAGTACCCTTGTGCTTACATATTCCACGTTTGCGAGGTAAAGGACAAGAGTCTTTCTTCCAGACTCGGATTCGTGCCGATCTAGTAATCAGTCAGTCCTAGCAGTCTCTCAGGCAGTTCTTCTACTGCACCAATGTCTAACACGACCCCATGAGATTTTTCTGCGAGCTTCCTTGCGGCTCTCATGTCATAGGAGTCCTTAGGAACAAGAATGATGAACTTGATCTCCTGATGCTTCATCTTCTCAGCAAGCTTCTCGCACTCTGCTTGGTCACTCAGAAAGGCGTCTGTCGAGAAGATGCATATCTTCTCCTTGGCCCTTGTCCTCTCGAAGTTTTCAAGCGCCCACTTGAGTGATGCACGCCCACCAGTACCTCCACTGGCTCTCACATCCAGAAGGTCAGATGCGACTTTCTCCACAGACACCGACCTCTCATCAATGCGCTTCACTACGTGGCTGACGCTGTCAAACAGAATTACTCCGAAGTCATCCTTCTGCACACCATATAGACCTGCCATGACTGAGATGCTTAGCATTCCTAGTTTGTCTGGTGAGTCCATGGAACCTGATTTGTCCAACGCCCAGACGAACGCTCTGTGACCTTGGTAGGTTTCACAGATTAGGAAATCCTCTGCGTCCAGAATCTGGAAGTCACCTCTGCCTTGCGAGAGCAGAGAATCGATGGTCTCTTCCAAGTCTATCAAATCGATGTCATCACCAATCCTAAACGGTCTGACAGTTGTAGACTGCTGAATCCCACCCAGCATCGATGAGCCCATAGTAGCCCTCGCATACCTCTTTCCAAGGTCAATCAAAAGCCGCTTCGCTATTTCCTTGAGCTTCTGTCGAATGTCATCCGGGATGGAGTCTCTATACGCATACCAGATCCTCACAATGTTTGTCGCCGGACCTCCTAGAAGTCCACCGAGTACCATTTCGCTTCTGTGCTTCTCTGAGGGAGCGGCTTCTTCCCTGGTGACAGGACGTTGATATCTGCCTGGAGGGGCCATCCCCAAGGCCGCTCCAAAGTCCTCATGGGCAATTGCGCCAAGTGCCGCTTGATTTCCCTTACTTGTCGCCAAATCTGCAAGTTCTCTTAGCTGTGCCTCCGTGAGTCCCGCCGCCGATATGAGATTGTGCAACCTCTCGAAGTCTCCCACACCTTGTTCGATGAGTGCCTTCGCGATCCTATAGGAAGGGTTCAGGAGCTCTAGGATTTCTTCCTCAGTCATGCCGAGTTTCTCCGCTGCATCACGGATGCCCTCTTCCGAAGGAACGATTCCCTGATTTGACAACTCTCTTACAGTCTTCCTCAATACCGCTTTTGATAGGGATCTAGTGATGGCAGCGTCTGCGAGCTTCTGTTTAGCTCTCTCCCATTCTTGTCTAGGGGTGCCGCTTGGTAGCATGCTGTCAAGCGTCGACAGGCTACGTATCATGTGACGAAGGTAATCTGACGGAGAGGACCGTGAATCTGCATCCTCAATCGTATCGTGTGTCTTCTTGCCTAGCAAGCTCTTCCAACTCTGAGTGTTTCGTGCCGTTTCGGCTAGTTGCCTAAAATCCAAATGTGAAGAAGCACCTTGGTCATACTGCTTGTTATATTGCTCGAGGAGGTCGTCCATGAGGTCTTTCTTTGTGTGCTGCTTGATCTTCTCAGCAAACTCTGCAGAGTCAGCAAGCGGATATTCTTTAGGGGCATTCTCTACGTGTTGAGCTCCATTGTCGGGATATCTATCAAGATGTCCGGTGTAATCGGCCACGTCTCTCAGGTTCCTCAGTCTGTCATGCAGGATTCTGTCCATCGCCTCTCTCTTATCCTTGCTCCCTGCGCGGATGTCTTCCATGTGACGAAGGGCTCTAGCTGCAGTTGCGGGTTCTCCAGCCGCAAGCTGGGCGAACTTCCGCTTGATTCCAGCATCGCCGCGGAGCGCCTGACCGGCTACGCTCTCTGCAGCATTCGATGATTCACATACCTTGTCAAGGAAGCCTAGAGTCTTGGCATTCCGGATGTCCTTTGACGATAGATTCCCGAGGTCCTCAAGGAGCTCTGATGATGCTTCCTGCTTGAGCTCCGTGTTGCTAGTAAGTCCCCGGAGGACTATGTCACCTTCGGATAGGTAGTCACGTGCAGCCTTGTAGAGTCTCTTGTCCTTGCGGCTTCTGAGCTTCTGGAGATATTCGTAGCCGGCCTCTACCTTATCTTTGTCAATCCTACTGGCTAGCTCTTGTTCTCGAAGGATTTGATCTATCACTGCCTGTACTCGAGAGTCTTGAGAGGTCGTAGCTGTTGGCACCTTGGCTTCCACTTCTGCGGCCTTGACCTTCTGCTTCTCTTTTCCGAGAATAATGTCCTCCGCTATGATTCTCGCCAAAGCTTGGTCTGAGGGATACGTGGTTCTGACAGCCGCATCCACAAAATCATCCAGCGTTAGACTTCCGTTCTTGAAGTATCGTGCTGACAGCAGTTGAGGTATTGCCTGCGTTTGCCTCACACTTGGTTTGAAACGAACATCTTCCCTTCTCCTCATTCGATTCACGAATTCGTGTGCGAAAGGCACCGCATTGCTTGGAGAAGGGCTGATTCTCGGTGCTGCGGCCATCTCTTTCTAGCTCCCGCCAGAGCCCAGTGCACGCCTAACCAAGGAGTTGACAGCTGGTTCGGGGTCGATGCCTGGCCTGAACCTGAGAGCTCCAGAGAGCACATAGGTTGCAGCCTTCGACAGGATTCCGTGAGTCACATCAGAAACACCTTCCCTCTTTGCAATCTCAGCTGAGAGTCTTGCAATTGAAATGCCTGCTCTGATTGAGCCCGGAGTCTCTATGTCGGTGCTGACCCTAGTAGCCGAAACTAGACTGTATATGCTTTCCAGAGTATTGTCAGAGAGTTTGTATTCCGGGCAGTTCATCTTTACAATCTCGATCTCTGTGGCCTTTCTAGGGTACCCTAGTCTGATCCAGACCCGTATACGGTCTCTTAGCGCCTCGCTGAGTCTGTGAGCACCTGACATCTCGCTTGGGTTGAGCGTCAGTACTGGGAAGAAGTCATCGCTGGCCTTTATTCTACCCAGCCGTGGAACCGTTGCACTCCACTCCTCGAATGGTTCTAGAAGACTGTTCTGGACGTACTCGGGAAGTCTGTTTGCCTCGTTGAGGCCAAACACACCTCCCAGAATCATCGATTTCAGCAATGGCCCCGGGTCAAATGATTCCAGAGTGAAGCCCTTGCTAAGGACCAGACTCGGATTGAAAGACCCTATGAGGTGCGCCGGACGAACGCCTTCATCACCCGTCAACCACTCAAAGTCACGACCACTCTTTTCAGCATATGCGCGGAGCAAGAGCGTCTTCCCAACGCCTGGCGGTCCAATCAGTCCGGGAATCAGACCGGAGTTCTCGCAGTCCTCAAGGATCTCAAACGCTTCCTTGTACTGCTCCTTCACCACAATCCTGACTTTCTCTTTCTTTGCGGCTTTCAACCGTTCGTCAAACTTGTCCGAGAATTCCTTTGCGCTCTTCTGCATGTTATCCGCCCCCAGAACTGGAATCTCGTGGCTGAGAGTCGTATTAAAGCCCGTCGATTCTAGACAGACACGAAGGCCTTGCAGTAGTGTATCCCCAACAGATGTCACAAAAAGGTTGGGGTTCCTCTAGCCTTCAAGCAGGCTTTCTCCCGTGGCAAACAACGCAGGTTGACCTCCAGTGTGCCAGAACAGTGTGGGAGAGTCTGGTTCGATTTCCCCCGCGAGTGCCATGCGAATAAGAGCTAGCCCCGCCTTTCCTGTGTAGACATGGTCGAGCAGTACTCCTTCCATCTTGGCGAACATCTGAACCGCGCTACGCACTCCATCATCAAGTATTCCATATCCTTCGCCCGCAAAACGTTCGTCAATTGAAACAGGCGGATCGAAGGGTTCGGTAAGATCGGGGTATTCTTGCAGGGTCCTGGAAACCATCTCCCGAATTCGTTCCTCGGTTTCTTTGGCGTCGCGGAGCACGTTCACACCAATGATATCGGCTTTCAGCTCAGTCATTTTGGCTCCTATGTACATTCCAGCCATAGTGCCGCCTGTCCCCGATGCTGTGATGATTCTTTCCGGGAAGATGGCAGTCTCTTCACATTGAGTCTTGAGTTCTGCCATTGCATTGACGTAGCCAAGGGTTCCCACTGGCATGAAAGCGCCAGGAGGGATTCCATAAGGCTGCAGTCCGAGGTCTCTCAGAGTTTCGACCACTGAAGCCATCCGGTCGGTGAGGTTTCCGAAGCTATCATCCGGGAAGAATTTCACTTCGGCGCCGAAAAGTCTGTCAAGGAGTAAGTTACCAGTGTACTGCTCGGGCTCCTCACCAGCCAGAAGAAGAATGCACCGCAGACCCGCTCGCGCCGCCATAGCTGCAGTCTGCCTGCAGTGATTGCTCTGAACGGCACCTACCGTCACTAGAGTGTCCGCATTCTGTTCCTTGGCGTCGGCGATCACGTATTCGAGTTTTCTTATCTTGTTGCCACCAAAGGCAACGCCCGTGAGGTCATCTCTCTTTATCCACAACTCCTTCAGATTGAGGGAGTCTGCAAGATTTCTCATTGGTTCTAGTGGTGTGGGCAGATTCGCCATTCTAATCCTGGGTAGCAATTCAAGCATCTTTCAGGCCCCGGCTTCAGTAAGCAAAGAGATGATGAACATCAGAATGGCTGTTACGATTCCGGCTAGCAATGTCTTTGCTCCATAAGACCACATGCTCTTTCTGGACACTCTGCCTAGAAACAAACCCAGGAGGAACAAGAGAAGCATGCATAAAGCAATGGCGGCGTAGAAAGCCGTGTAAATGTCAATCAACCGGAGGGGAACGAGCATCAAAGGGGTAATGATTATCAATGCGGCACCAGCAGGAGCGAGACCATCGACAATAGCAACTACGGCCGATGTTGTCCGTGTGGCCTTAGCGTACATCGATTCGCTCATGTCGGTGAGCATTGCCCGTCCCATCTCCTCGACTTCTCTATCTCTTTCCGCACTCTCTGCCAAGTATGAACCGCTGAATCCTGATACTGCCATGGCCACGCTTGTACCCACGGCCGCAAGAAGAAGGGCGTTGAAGACAATGCCAGGGTTAGCTGGATCTATAGTGATCAGCCCGCCAAGAATGAGCCCCAACATTGTCAGCGCACCGTCGAATGCATTCATTGCAAGGTAGCGGCGGGCAATCTCAACCCCCTGCGTGAGTTCCAATGCCCTCATTGTACGTTCGATAAATCCACGGTCGTCATCAGGAGAAATCCTTGCCTGACGACCCTCTTGTTGGTCATCCTCTGGTTCGGTCACAGAAACTTTACTCCGCGAATGATGTCCACGGTACTCGGAATTCTGGTCGGTTATAAGCTATCCGGAATTGATTGTCTGATGAAGACAACCGTGTACTCACAGGTATTCCTTGCAGCTCTCTCATCTGACTGTTCTCCAACATGCGTCGAAGAACGTTTCAGAAGATTATGAATCCCATCCCGATTAGAACGACAATAACGAACAACAGTAGAACTAGAATCAGGAAGCAAATCAATTGCAGGCTGCATGTGCAGCACCTCTCACAGAAGCCCTTCTCTTCCGGTCTCGATGGAACCTCTCCGTAATCCTCAGGCATCGGTATCTCGGTCATTTGCATCACGTAGTCATTCTTGATGTGCTTCACAAGAAGCCTGCTGAGTCAGTGTCTATCTATCATATGAGTATATCGTGATTGAATACATCGCACTCTGGACAAACATGATTAGATTCCCGGCTGCGCAAAGATGAAAAGCAAAAATGATGGAGAGCTAGGTGCATCGATGTATCTCGTCGATAGGCACGCTTTGGGGTTTAGGATTGGTGTCGGAGAATAGCCAGATTGATACGATCTTCGACAGGCCCTTCGGCCTTAGGCTGATTGGCCTGACTCAGATGTCGTTTGGAGTTTTCGGTCTGCTTGCAGCAATCGGCGTCCTTGTGGCCTCCTTTGTGGGTGACCCCTCATTCGCCACCCTAGGTCCTTTCTACGCTTTAGTCATATTTGCAGGAGTTGCGCTACCATGCTTGATAATCGGCAACTATGTGGATGACCTGCGGCGTAATGCAGTCATTGCTCAAATCGCATACAGTATTGTGGCAATTGGTCTGACAGCCTTCTTTATCTACGATTGGGGGCTGGCGTATCGTTGGACCGTTCCCTGGCTTGGAACGAGCTTCGACATTGCGATTGGCAACGTGGCTGCCTTCGTCTTAGTGAGTCAGTCAGTCTTCGTCGTCTACCTTCTCGTGAGATGGAATGTAGTTGCACCGCCACCTGGAACAGTAATCGTGAGAGACCGGCGTCGAGCGCGACTAATAGAGAGGGGTCTCTATCCAAGTCCGCTAGCCCCCTCCATGCTTGCGCCTGACGGTGAGCATGTACTTACACCTGAAGAAACCAGACGAATACTCGATGTGCGGAAAGTCACCACTGAAGAGGGAATGGCTATCTTATGCTCCAACTGTGGCGGTGCCACACCCTTGACGGAAATGGAAGACGACAACACAGTCCATTGTGCTTTCTGTGGAGTCACGTTGGCCGTGAGTGGGGTCTTTGTTCCTTGCGAGAACCATCCAGAGTATCTGGCGGCTACGAGCTGCGCCGTCTGTGGTGACCACTACTGCAGAGTATGTCTTACGGCACAGGATCCACCGGTGGACGAGAGATGGCAAGGCTCTAGCGTATATCTCTGCAGGAAATGCTTCGAGGGAAGGTATAGACCCGCTGTTACCACAACTTCGCTAGTCCTCCCGATAGAGGACCTTTTTGGCAAGGCAGGTGGTCGATTCACAAGAGTCGGCAAGATATATCGTAGGTTTCTCGGAGCCTATGGCAACTCAATGGGTTATGTGTTCAGAGCTTCTCTCCAGCTGGCAGGTTCCTTTGCAAAGGCCGGAGGTAAGGGAGGCGGCGACGATGCTGCTGGTATCATCATCGTGATAATCATTGCAATCATAGCTATTCCTGTACTGGTAGGAATCCTAATGCTCATCGGAGCAATCGTCATAATCCCCATCCTCTTCTATGCTGGCTTGGTGGGGGTCACTATTGAGGCTGTTCGCATAATCCGAAGAACGGACTTCATCTCGCTTGATCAAGCTCGAGACAAGGTCCTAGTTGAGGGCCGCCCAGTAGAGGTCAAGGACTCCGTCGTGCGAGAAGAGGCGAGGCCTTGGGAGGAGCAAGTCTGGCGTGTCCAACAGACTGAACGAGAGCGAGAAAGGTCTAGACTAATACAGCAGCAGGAGAGGAGATGGTGATGGCTACTGCTATTGAACACATTCTCTGTCCAGTCTGCGGAGGTCGTGTTTCAGTTGAGCATTCAGACAAGGTCAACCGCTGCGAATACTGCGCCAGTCCAGTCCTAGGTCCCAGTCAGAGCAGGGACTGCATAAATCACTCAGGGACTCTGGCTAAGGCCTCGTGCCATGTTTGCGGAGACCTCGTTTGTGAGGACTGCATGCATGTGCGAATTGGCGACTACGGTGGGAAGCTATTCACTGTTGTCCACTGCGAAAAGCCCGAGTGTCAGCTAGAAAGTGAGTGGGCGAAGCCGCTTAACCGTGAATTCCAGAAACTAACGAATTTCGACTGGTCAGACAGGATGGACAACGTCATCCTTAGGGTAACAGGTCTGGGAGCCATTCTGATAATGCTCTTCGAGCTTTTCTTCATAATATCGATGATTTGGATTCAGTTCTTCACGCCATGGGGACTCTCAGACCCGTCACCAATAGCATTCTTCTTCATCCGCGGTGACCTCACAGTGATCCTTAGCATTCTAGGCAACGTGATGTCAGCCATCATCCTGCAGACCGCTCTTCAGGTATACGTACATGAAAGACAGCTTGCATCTGGAGTATTCCTCTTGGTCTTCCTAATAGTAGAGGTACTCTTCTTGCTAGCCAGAGGCGTCGTTTTCAACTTGCTCTCTTTCCCTGAAGCGTGGCTGGTTCCGTTCTTACTAGTTTCGTTTGGCGTGGCCACTCTCTTGATACTCGTCGGTTCTATGACCGCCATTGCCGTCGGGTGGAAGAAGAGGGACCAGGTGGAAGACGCCAAAATCCGTCTTGGTCTTGAGTAGTAGCATGTCTACAAATGATGAAAGCATCGGCGCTACTTGCCATCTTCGACATCAAATAAGTCAATTAATCTGAACCTATCCACATCAACAAGTCCCTTGTCAGTAATCTTCAGTTTTGGTATTACAGGCAATGATAAGAACGCCATGGCCATAAACGGCTCACTTAGACTGCTTCCTAGGGCAGTTGCAGCATCCTTGAGCTCCTGAATCTTCTCACTGACTTCCTCTATCGGTCTGTCAGACATCAATCCCGCAATCGGCAGAGGAAGGGACGCAAGTACCTTCTCATCCCTGACCACGGCCAAGCCCCCTTGCATACGAACAATCTGAACCGCAGCTGCAATGAGGTCTTTGTCGTTTGTCGCGACTGCAACGATATTATGACTGTCGTGAGCAATGGAACTCACCATAGCACCTTCCTTGATGCCCAGTCCTTTCACGAACCCGATTCCAGTCACGTCAGATGCATTATGCCTCTCTATGATTGCGACCTTAGCTATGTCTCGGTCAACGTCCGGAACGGCGAGTCCATTTTCGACCTTCGTTTCCTCCACAAGATGCTCAGTAATGATTTGGTTAGGGAGGACACCGATTACGTTCATCCTTTCACCACGTGCCTTGATCTGGAAGTCAGCCGGTTCAAGCCACGTGATGTTCACTGACCTTCTCAGGCGAGGAGCTTCCTGCTCTCCCATATCCCAAGTCAGCTTCCCGTCTTTAGCCACCAATTGTCCACTCTTGTACACCATCTTGACTCCAACCTTCTTCAGAGAGTCAAGTACAACTAAGTCAGCATGATATCCCGGTGCTATAGCACCTCGATGTTGCAGTCCGTAGTGTCTAGCGGTGGAGATTGTTGCTACCTTGATAGCCAAGATTGGGTCTACGCCATATGAAACCGCCTCTCTTACCATGTAGTCAATATGTCCCTCCTTGATCAAGTCGAGTGTATTCCGGTCATCCGTAACAAAGCTACAGAACATAGCCGTGTTTGGCGCTATTAGCCCTGCTAGACTCTTCAGGTCCTTTGCTGTGGACCCCTCTCGAATGTGAACATGCATTCCAACTCGGAGTTTCTCTCTTGCCTCCTTCAAGGTAGTGCATTCGTGGTCGGAAGTCACCCTGGCCGCTGCATAGGCGTTTAGTTCCATTCCCGATAGTCCAGGTGCATGCCCGTCAATCTTCTTTCCGATTTCGAGAGTCACTCTGATCTTCTCCAGAATGTCAGGGTCTCTAAACACTACACCTTGATAGTTCATTGCCTCGGCCAATCCCAGTACGTTGTGTTCGGTAAGCAGAGGTCTGATGTCTAGAAAGTCCAACGACACACCGTTTGTTTCAAGGTCCGTGGACGGCACGCAAGAAGGAAGCATCACATAGAACTCCAGAGGACCTCCCCTCATCGACTTAGACATGTACATTATGCCCTCCATACCCAAGACATTGGCGATCTCGTGCGGGTCTGCAACGACTGCTCCTGTACCATGAGGTACGACCGCTCTAGCATACTGAAGTGGCATCACCATTGAGGACTCCACGTGAACATGACCATCGATGAAAGACGGTGCAACGTATTTGCCCTTGAGATCGACAACATTACTGCCCACGTACTTGCCAATGCCTGCAATATAGCCGTCATGGATAGCAAGGTCTCCTTTGTCTATGTCCCCCGTGAATACGTTTACAACAGACGCATTCTTGAGAACAAGATCTGCTCGAGTTCGTCCCGCAGCGACGTCAATCATTTGGTCCAGCGGATAATCCAGACGAGGCGCAAACATGGATTGTCACTCCCGAAGAGAAGTGGATTCGGAGATGAAAAGGGTTTCTCAACTCCCTATCATGAACGCTACCTTCGTCCTTGTTCTTCGGCTACCCTGATTCCTATTGAACTACATTTCTATAGTGAGTTTATACCTATGACCGATCACGGATCTATATGCAAGGTTTGTGGCTCTGAGATTCTTACTCATTGCCGACCTAAGCTCTCGCGTTTTATGAACCCGGGTGGGTCCCCCTCTTCGCTTCATTTTTAACCAAGAATGTTTCGGGGCCTACCTGAGAACTGAACCTTGGCCATCTGGCCATTCAGAACTCAACACAGCTTAGGAGATACGACGTAATGTCGTGGTTCCAGAAACACCCAATAAGGAAGGACTCGAAGAGTATAGCCCTTCTTGCCGTCTTCGTTGCGATGGTTGTTGCCTTGGAAGTCTACCCCATAGTGGGTGTAACTGACATTGGTGTCCCAGGCGATTTCACGATTGACTGGACAGGGATTCCCATCGTCATCGTATTTCTTGGGTTGGGAATCGTCTATTCTATGGTCGCAGTGGCGGCTATGTGGATGGCGATCGCCTACCGGAACTTCGTCGGAGCGGCCTTCAAGGGGTTCGCTGAGTTCTACACGATTGTTGGGTTGCTGGCTGCAAAGTTACTCACGATGAGATATGACATGAGCAGGATGGTACGCCTTACACTATATCTGGTGTTTGGAGTGACGTTCAGAATTGTGGGGATGTTCATCACGAATATCTATCTCATTCAGAGCTTCTTCGGTGTGCCATTTGAAGATGCAGTGATTGGATCTGTCTTTTATGTCATTCCGAATATAGTACAGGCAGTCATCAATATAGTGGGCGGAGTTGTGCTTTATCACCTGATCCCCGAGAATTTGGCACTTCAGGCGGGCCTAGGGGATGACGCCGTCAGCGCGTCTTCTAGGGTTGAGGAGCTTCCGTCGGCGGAGATTGAGGAATCTTCGCAGTTGAGTTCAGAGACAGAATATGACCAGAGTTGATCTGTTGACATGACCGTCAGAGAACTCACAATAGTGCCAATTCGGGAGGTCCCCCTCATACAGCAGGGTG
>Ga0209427_10001605_pt1 | contig 26224 bp, 29 predicted proteins | sample DeeMarSWOR136_30_FD_187465 | JGI IMG/M metagenome (GOLD analysis project Ga0209427, IMG submission 187465) | Marine sediment microbial communities from White Oak River estuary, North Carolina - WOR-1-36_30 (SPAdes) (version 2) | ecosystem: Environmental > Aquatic > Marine > Intertidal zone >...
TTTACGAGAAACAAACAAGATTATGACTCCACAAGATTGGGCTTGAGGCTGATGTAAGTGGAAGAAAGAAAACGATTAGCAGTTATTCGGATGAGAGGCAGGGTAAATGTAAGAAAAACAACAGAGGACACACTACAAATGCTTAAACTGTTTCGTAGGTTTAACTGCGTTATCATAGATGACCGCCCTTCATATCAAGGCATGTTACAAAAAATTAAAGATTGGGCAACATGGGGTGAAATTGATTCAGACACGATTGAACTTCTATTAACAAAAAGAGGTGAAATGTCTGAAACCAAAAACAGGATTACAGACGACCTTATCAAAAGAAAAACATCTTTTTCATCCATTTCAGAATTCGCACAATCTGTTCACGATTTCAAAGCCGATTTTTCAGATTTACCTGCGTTAAAAAAAGTATTTAGGTTACACCCTCCGAGAAAAGGACTTAAGGGCATTAAAGCGTCCTTTACAGAAGGAGGAGATCTGGGATATAGAGGCCATGATATTGTCAGACTTATACAGAAGATGATATAATTCTAATAGGAAGAACTAAAATTGATTCGAAAAAGGCGAAAAACAAGAAAATACCGAGGATCACGCGTCCATGGATTTGGAAGGGTTGGTCAGCATAGAAAGAGCGGAATGCGTGGCGGCAAGGGATGGGCAGGCAAAGACAAACATCTTAAGTCAGGTTTAACTGAAGCTGAAAGAGCAACAATAGGTTCTTTTGGTTTCAAGAGACCGGATAAATTGAGAAAACCTGACAAATCTATCAATATTAGTAAATTAGAAGAATTAATTGAGACTCTTCCAGAAGATACCGAAGGCGTTGAGTTTAGCGATCAAACGGTAAACATTGATGTGACAAAATTTGGATATGATAAAATTCTGGGTGGGGGCAAAATTACGAAAGTAATGAATGTAAAGGCTTACAGTTTTTCAGAAAAAGCAATGGAAAAAATAGAGGCAATTGGGGGTAAAGTCGTCCCTATTGTAGAAGAATAAAGCAAAACAATTCGTAAATATTAGGTGAAAATCGTTGGCAGGTACATTTTTGCGTATTTTCTCTCCGCTATCGAGAGTCATACCCGAGGTTGGAAAACCAGATCGGGATGTTTCTTTCAAAGAAAAGGCGGTATATACTGTACTTTGTCTTCTCCTTTATCTCATTATGGCTCAAATTCCTCTATATGGACTTCCACAGAATATCGGACCGGATCCGTTTTTCTGGATGAGGACTATTCTTGCGAGTTCTAGAGGAACACTCATGGAGTTGGGGATCGGCCCAATAGTAACTGCAGGGCTGGTTATGCAGTTATTATCTGGCAGTCAGATCATTGATGTAGACTTCTCGGATCCAGAAGACCGTTCTCTCTTTACTGCTGCTCAAAAAGTGTTAAGTGTTATAATGACAGTGTTTCAAGCGTTAGCATATCTTATCGGAGGTGCGTTTGGAACCTTATCCGTCGATATCACAATTCTTATATTTATTCAACTTATAGCTGCCGGTATAGTCCTCATGCTCATGGACGAATTATTGCAGAAAGGATGGGGTCTTGGCTCAGGAATTTCTCTCTTTATTGCTGCTGGTGTAGCCGAACAGGTAGCATGGAACTCTTTAGGACTTGTAATTTCAGATGACGGTAAATATCATGGTGCGCTCATAGCTCTTGGACAATATATTGCTGAAGGAGATGCCATGACCGCATTTGATCGTCCAGGCAGCCTTCCAGACATGACAGGATTCATTGCCACAGCAGTTGTGTTTGTTATCGTTATTTACATGCAGGCTATTCGCATAGAAGTACCACTTACGTATGCCAAATATCGTGGTTTTAAAGGAAGATATCCTATCAAGTTCTTTTACGCTTCGAATATTCCTGTGATTCTTGCTGCAGCTTTCTTCGCTAATGTTTACCTCATTGGGCAGTTATTATGGTCACGTTACAATAAGAGCAACTCTAACTTCTGGTATAATCTAATTGGTACTTTCGAGTCGACAGATGCAGGATTGAACCCTATAGGAGGTCTTGTCTACTATTTAACGCCTCCACGAGGCATTGAAGTGGTGACAGCGGACCCCTTGAGGGCGGTGGTTTATCTATTAGTATTGATTGTTGCATGCGCCATTTTCAGCGTTACTTGGATCGAGGTAGGCGGTATGGCTCCAAAGGATGTGGCAAAGCAACTTATCAATGCAGGAATGATGGTTCCCGGGTTTCGCCGTTCACCTAAAATACTCGAAAAATTACTGCAACGATACATCGGTCCCGTCTCTATATGGGGTGGTGTAGCAATTGCACTAATAGCCGCTTTTGCAGATTATCTTGGAGCACTTGGTACAGGCATGGGGATACTGTTAGCTACTATGATAATATCACAATATTATGAGATCATAGCTAAAGAGCGATTAGCAGATATACATCCATCCCTCAGAGACTTCTTAGGATTTGGATGATTTAACGGAGCGATAAGTCATGAGTGTGGCTAGTAAACGTATCATCATCGTTACGGGAATCCCCGGAGTTGGTAAAACAACAGTCTTGAATAAAGCGGCGGATATTGCTAGACAAGAGTATACTGTAGAGATCGTAAATTACGGATCAGTGATGTTTGACGCCGCAGTAAATTCAGGATTTGTGGAAAACAGAGATCAATTGCGATTACTTCCCCCTGAAAAACAACGGGAAATTCAAAAGAATGCGGCAGAGATCATAGCAAAAAAAGCAGCACAGGGAAAGCTATTAATAGTCGATACTCATATGTTGATCGCAACTTTGGAAGGTTATCTAGCGGGATTACCTGAATGGGTTATCACTACACTTAAACCAGATGTAATAGTACTTGTTGAAGCAGAATCAGAGTCTATATTTAGTAGACGTTCAAAAGATGAAAGCAGACTTCGTGATAAAGACTCTGAATTGGAAATAAGTACTCATCAGAACCTATGTCGGGCAGCAGCAATTGCATGCAGTACTCTTACTGGAGCTACTGTTAAAATTGTTACAAATAAGGAAGGTATGGTTGATAATACTGCAGAAGAATTAGCAGTCGTATTGAAGGGTGTGAATTAAAAAATGGCATGGTGGGATTTCCTAATTCCATTTTATCAGTGGTTATATAACGTTGGTATAGGACAGCGTCCAGGCTCCACTCTATTTATTCTATCGTTGTCCATTCTACTCTCCGTAGTGATTAGCCTTGTTAGTCGCTTAGTAATGGACATGGACAGGCTTAATCGCTACCAGAAGGAAATCGCAACTTGGAATAAGGCAAAGGCTGAGGCTCAAAGAACCGCTAACAAACGACTCTATCGAAAGGTGAAACGTAAAGAAAGTTATATACAGAAGATTCAAAGCAAAGTAATGATGGAAAGGTTTAAACCAATGTTTATTTACATGCCAGGGTTCTTTGCGCTTTTCTGGGTAATAAATGGATTCTTCAATGGTTACTTACCACTTATTGCGGGTGAACAAGCTAAATACGTAGTAGTACTTCCGTTTACTTTTCCAATTGAGTTCTTTGGGTCGAATTTAGGGGCAGAAAACCTTTATCATCTCTTGTTCGTGTGGTGGTACGCCATGACCAGTTTTGCATTTGGTGCAATAGTCCAGAGGATCTTTGGTATAAATATAGGTATGGGTGGGTTGTCTGCATTCCAGACAAAGTGAATTAATGGTTATTGACGAGTTAAATGTAACTAAAAGCAGTTAAAAGTAGGTGAAAAACGAGATGCCAGCACCACGTTATCGTACTCGGTTAATTAAAAAACGAAAAATGAAATTGCCAGGTGGTCGAACAACAACACATTATAAGAAGAAAAAAGTGAAAAAGAGTAAGTGTGCGAACTGCGGACGACTTTTATCAGGTGTTCCTCGACTGTCCACCTCAGAAATAAGAAAATTGCCAAAGACACAACGCCGTCCAGAAAGACCTTATGGCGGACATCTTTGTCCTCAATGCCTGCAAGAACTCACAAAACAGGCGACAAGAATTTAACAACATTTTTTTAAGCAATATTCTTTTTCTATATTGGTGAATAGTGTGCCCCAAAATAAGGGTCTTACAATAGCGATTTCTGGAACAGCTGGCGCTGGAAAATCCACTTTTGCCAAACACATTGCGGAAGCCTTTGAATTAGAACATGTCTCTGCGGGAAAAATCTTTAGGCAAATGGCTCAACAAAGAGAAATGGATTTAAGCACTTTTAGCACATTTGCAGAGAATAATATTCATATTGACAAAGAAATTGATGAAAGAAGTATAGAAGCAGCCAAAAAAGGAAATGTTGTGTTAGATGGACATTTGACTGCGTGGATGTGTAAAGATTTTGTTGATCTTAACATCTTTGTGACCGCACCATTAGAAGTACGTGTTGAAAGAATTGCACAAAGAGACGGAGATCCTTATGAATACGCTTTGATCGAAACGACAAAGCGTGAAACAAGCGAAAGAAAGAGGTACAAAAAAATTTATAATATTGACATTCAAGACCTCAGCATCTTTGATATCATCCTTAATACTGACAAATGGTCAATTGATTCAATAACAAATATCTTAAAAACAACAATACAAGAATTCATAGGAGGTGAAAAATGAAATGCCTGCGATAGAAATTGGACGAATTTGCGTAAAAACGGCTGGGAGAGAAGTCGGAAGAAAATGTGTGATCATAGATATTGTTGATCCAAAAACTGTTGAAATAACGGGTCCTAAAGAATTAAATGGTGTAAAAAGACGACGTGCATCAATACGACACATCGAACCAACAATGGAAAGAATTGAAATCGGACGAGGATCAGATGATGATGCAGTCCTTAAAGCAATTGAGGCTGCAGGGATGACTGATGCATTAAAAGAACGGGTTAAAATCGTTCTGCCCTAATTTTTAATTTTACTTATTTTATTGTAATGTAAATAACTTTTTGGGATTTCCAAAAATGAGAAGGTGAAAAAATGGAAAGAGGCCGCCTACCTAGTGACGTGCGGGGAGAATTAATCACTAAAGCACAGGAGGCGACAAATCCTGAATGGGGTTATAAGCCTGCTGAACGTCCTATTAAAGAGCATTTAGCCTTTGGAATAATCAATTTAGATAAACCTGCTGGACCGACAAGTCATGAAGTTGTAGCATGGGTCAAAAGAATTCTGGAATTAAAGAAAGCAGGTCACGGAGGGACTCTAGAGTTCTGTTAAACAAAGTAAGGAACAGAGTAATCCCGGAGTGACTGGCATTCTCCCGATCGCCTTGGAACGTGCTACAAAAGTTGTTCAAAGTTGGCTTCCTGCTGGGAAGGAGTACATCTGCATAATGCGTCTTCACAAAGAAGTAGATCACGAAAAAATTGAGGCAATATGTCAAGAGTTTACAGGCCCACTTTATCAACGTCCTCCACTAAGATCTTCTGTAAAAAGACGCTTAAGAATCCGTAGAGTATATTATACAAATGTATTAGAAATTTTTGGATCGGATGTCCTCATTCGAGTCGGTTGCGAAGCGGGATTCTACATGAGGAAGTTGGTACATGATATTGGCGAAGTGTTGGGTACAGGAGCTCATATGTTAGAGCTAAGAAGAACGCGTGCAGGTCCATTCAAGGAGGATGACACTTTTGTTACACTTCTTGAAGTAAACGATGCATATCACTATTGGAAAGAAGATGGAAATGAACAGTATCTGCGTAAGGTAATACAACCTGTGGAAGAAGGCTTAGTTCACCTTCCAAAGTTGGTGATTCGAGATTCTGCAGTTGATGCAATATGCCATGGGGCAAAATTAACGGCGCCCGGTGTATTAAAGTTAAGTGATGATATCAAGCCAGGTGCTACTGTAGCTATATTGACTCAGAAAGGCGAAGCAGTTGGTATTGCTGAGGCAGTTATGTTAAGTAAAGAGATTCTTGAAATAGATCATGGTGTAGTTGCTAATACCAAGAAAGTCATAATGCCACGCTCTATGTATCCAGAATGGAAATCCTTTAAAAAATAGTGGAAGATAAGATTCCTGAGAAAAATGCCAAAGCCATATTCGTCTAAAATGCCCACGTCCTCGTTAAAAACGAAAACAATTTCGGTGTATCTACGAGGTAAATTGTTTGAGTTCGTTTCTGCTCCAGATGTTTTTTCACAATCTAAAATTGACAAAGGCACGCAATTGCTTATTGAAACAATGGATTTAACCAACTCGGACAGGGTTTTAGATCTTGGTTGCGGAATAGGAGTAATTGGTATTGTAGCAGCTTCAATAATAATATCTCCTAACAGTCAAGTAGTTCTAACAGACATTAATAGACGAGCTATTAATCTTACGAAGAGTAATCTCAAAAAAAATTACATTAAAAATGCAGAGACTAGATGGGGCGACCTTTATGAGCCTGTAAAAGGAGATAAGGGAACATTCGATGTTATTATCACAAATCCTCCAGTTTCAAGCGGCATGAAAACTGTCTTCCAAATTATTGAAGAGGCGCCTCTTTATCTTACATCACAAGGCTCTCTTCAGCTAGTCATAAGAAGGGGACACAACAGAGTTAATGAAAAATTGAATACCGTGTTTAATACGGTCTTAGAAATTGGAAAAAAGGCAGGATATCATGTATATAAGTCATTGATGTAGTTATACAATTTTTAATTCGTACAGGGGGCTTTAGCACTTAGCCTATAAATATTTAAACAAAGGTGCCTTCTAGAAACCAATCGATTTTGGGTATCCAATGCTAAATATGCCGGGGTATCTTAGCCTGGTAGGGAGCAGATGCAAGCGTCATTCATTGCAGTTCATGCCTGGAAACCAGATCTGAGAGCCTGTGCTCCATTGGAGCTCGAGGGTTCAAATCCCTCCCCCGGCGCCATTCTAATTTTCTTTAAAGAATTAAAAAGTTGTTACATTAACTATTGTCATTTTGCAAAACACAAGAATGGAAATTGTATTTCTATTTTCGAGAGTGTTTACAGCGTTATAGTAATTAGAAAACACAAAATTCTTAAACGCGTCTTCCACGACGACCGCCTGGGCGTCTAGTTCCATCATGAGGAACTGGTGTGACTTCTTCAATTCTACCAATCCGCAAACCTGCACGAGCTAGAGCACGGATTGCTGCTTGTGCACCTGGGCCTGGTGTTTTTGCGCCATGACCACCTGGTGCTCTTACAGTTATATGAAGAGCTGAAATACCCCTATCTCTTGCTTCATTTGCAGCCCTAAAAGCGGCTTGCATGGCAGCGTAAGGACTGCTTTCTTCTCGGTCTGCCTTAACGATCATACCTCCGCTATATCGCGCAATGGTTTCAGCACCAGTAAGGTCCGTTATATGAACAATCGTGTCATTATAAGAAGAATAAATATGGGCAACTCCCCATTTCTGTTCTTTTCTTTGACTCATAAAATTAACCTCAAGAATAACTATTTTTATTCAACTGATTCAAGAATTGGTGTAGATGGACGTTCTGGGTGATTATCTTCCATATATGGACTCGAAGATACATACGTTAACTCTTTTGCTTCTTCCTTAAGCAATAAACGACTTGGGGAAGTTACTTTTTGACCTCGTAGTGCTATGTGACCATGAATAAGAAGTTGTCTCGCATGATGAATAGATTTTGCAAAGCCTTGTCTAAAAACTATAGTTTGAAGTCGACGTTTTAAAAGATCTTCAGTTGTTAAACTAAGGACATCATCAATAACTGCCTCTGTTTGAATCAATCCAAGGCGTTCTAATCTTGATAATATTTCCTTTTCTACTTTCTCTCTTTTGTCTGTTTCTAGAATAGCTAAAATTTGCCTAGTTTGTTCTCTAATCTTCCTCAGATACGCCTCATGCCGTAAGTATTCCTTCTTATTACGAAGACCATATTTACCGATTAATTCGAGCTCTATAGCCATTCGATTTTTTTCCCACGGCTGAAAGGGTTTCTTATACTTTTTCTTAGGTTTTTTAGGATCACCCATTTGACATCACCTTTATCTGCCGCTTCTTTTCTTCAAGCGCACTCCAACAACTCTGCCTTTCCGCCCAGTAGTCCTTGTTCTTTGTCCTCTCACTTTTAGTCCTTGCGAATGGCGTATACCTTTATATGTTTTGAGTTTCATCAGTAAATCAATATCAGTCTTTGTCATCAATTTTAGTCGAGCGCCTAATAAATGTAAATCTTCGCCAGTGTGTGGATCCTTTTGACGATTTAACAACCATTTAGGAACACCATTATTTGAGGGATCTGTAATGATATCTTCAAGTTTTTTCACATCACGATCGCCAAGAAAACCAACTCTTGAAGTTTGGTCCATATCAGCTATATGTAATATTGCTTGAGCCAGCCGAATATCAACACCTGGAATATCCGTTAAGCCCATGTCTAACCGTTTATTTCCATCGATATCTGTACCTATAATACGAATAATATGCCTGAAAGACGATGACAATAACGACACCTAGTTCCTTTTTTATTTGATTAGCCATAAGTGTTCATAAAACATTTCTGATGGGATATTTATCCCAGAAAGTAAGGGAGAATACTTAATGTAGTTGACTATTTAAAGTTTCTCTTTTAACCTCAAATTCTCTTAGAAATACTTTAATTATCTTAAGTAGGAATTTTGAATAAGCATTAATGGAATATTCCTAATTAAGGAGGCATTATTAGCTGAGAATATTGGTGGCACATCATCTTTTCGAATCGAAAGGTGGAGGAGAAAGGTTATGTGCAATTGTTGTCGATGAAGCCTTACAAAAAGCGCATAACGTAGCGATTGCTACAACATCTCAATTCAATGCGAAAGCAACTTTCGAAAAGAATTTTGGCATAAGTTTAATTGAAGAGCCGCAACAATTTTATCTTCTTAAAAAATATATAAACCTCTTCGGGATCTTTCACCGACTTATTACATATTTACCTATAAGAAAGGCTATAAAGAAATTTCATCCGGAAAGTGTCTTTCTAGATATGGAATTTATCAAACCATTACAGAGCGATGTTAAAAAATACAATGCTAAAGTTTTAAGATACGTTCATTTTCCCACCGTCGCAGAAACATCTATAAAAGAACTTCTTCCTGAGAAATATTTTCGTTTTCCATATAATTTATACTGGAAACTTTACCTTCTGTTTCAAAGAAGAGTTGTATTACCTGCTGAAGATGATTTCTCAGATATAGTGTGTGCAAATAGTATGTTTACAAAAAGATTTGTCGAAAAAGTTTGGAATAGAAAAGATGTCAAGGTTGTGTATCCACCAGTTTCTGTCTCTGAGTATTCTCCAGGATCTAGTAAAGAAGATATAGTAGTTTCTTTAGGAAGGTTTACACCAGAAAAAAGGTTTGAACTGGCAATACAAGCAATAAGTGAATGCGAAACGAAAGTGAGATTAAATCTGATAGGGGGATTAATTCCCGCCATGAATACTTATTTTCTAAGACTAAAAAGGCTATGTAAAGAACTTGGAATCGAAGATAGAGTTCGATTCTATCCTAATGCACCCTTTGAAACTGTGAAAAGAATATTAGGACAATCTAAGGTATTTGTACATCCGATGCAAAATGAACATTTCGGCATTAGTACGGTAGAAGCAATGGCAAGTGGTTGTATACCGATAAATCATAATTCAGGAGGCTCAATTGAAATATTAAATAAAGGACAATACGGATTCCTATTTAAAGATGTATCAGAAATATCTGATTTTATTGATAAGGCTATAAGCGATGAAGATTTCTTTGGAAAAATGTGTAGATCTGTTGTAAAACGAGCAAAACTATATGATGAGGCAATATTTAGAAAAGAAATTTTCGACCTAATGGAATCCTCTTTGAACTAAGTTTGGAGCTCTAGCCAAGGTACTTGTCGTAAAATTGGTGCACAAACATTTACAGGATGTAGAAACATTCCAAATTCGCCTAATAATTCGCCGTGGTCACTTGTAATTATGATGTGTCTATGAGGAAGCTTATCCAATATCTTTCTAACATAGCCAAGAGTAAATGTTAAGTTATCCCTGTAGGCTTTTTGATACTGTTCAATTGATATTTTTCCACTCTTGACTTGCCTAGCTATAAACGCATCTGCTTGAAGTTGGTGGGTATTGCGAGGAGTAGCTTGAGATAGAAAATCTGGTAAAGGTAGCCTTGTAGCTCCGATATATGGACCATGAGGCTGCATGTAATGTATAACCATCCGATCATCTAAATTTTTCAATGTTGCTTCGTTGACATTCCAAGGGGGAATTGTCCCTAACTTATCGTCCCAACCGAAGTCCCAAACATCTATTATACGTTTAAAATGTTTGATTGCATTATATCCGTAGACCGAAATTCCTACAGAATTTATTCCTGGATTTGCAGAAACGTACGTAAGATTGTGGAAAGCTGGAAAGACCAATTTTAGCCAATTAAAAGTATTACTCGCTGGTGACCATGCTTTAGTCAAATCACCATCCAAACTGTCCTTGTATTCCTGGGAAAAATAATCAAATCTACACGCATCTAATATAATTAGGACATCCCATTTACTCTTTCGAATTAGAGGCAATTGCTTTACAGCTTTTTTCGCTTGGGGTTTATAGTAAAAATTTAGCATCATGGATGTAAGTGTTCTGCGAAAAGGGATTTTCGCTTTAATAAGTAGATCTTCAAGAATGACTAGCCCGTCCTGTAATCTTATTTTTAAGATCAATAATCATTGCAAAATAAATACCTAGAGTTAAGATTATACCTGAAAGAATGAAAAAAGGAGGTCCAATTAATTTACCATATAGAGTTCTCATTCTGACTAAGTGAAAGACATATATTGCGCAAAATATGATAATAAAAGGAATAATTGTGAGAGGCAAGCGTAGAGGCACGATAGCCACACTTACGATTAGCAGGGTGTATAATAATACTCTATAAATATATCTCTTTGGACGCGTTTTCTTGATGACTCGCCATCTAAACGGGGCCATATTAGTGAAGAGTTTTTTAAAATAATTAATTGGTTCAACATGGAGATGGACTGCAGGGGTTTCTGAAAGTTTAATTATCTTGTAACCTCTCTTAATAACTCGTGATGATAATTCGCAGTCTTCTTTCATATGATAATTTTCGTCAAAGTATCCTACATAAGGAAGGATTGAGGTCTTGATCAAGGTGAGGCCCATTCCAACCTCCTGAACATCTTGAATTGTTTTTTCTTTTAGAGTCCAGATTTTATCATGTAATTCTGTAATTCCACCTTTAGGTAGATATGGAACAAAAACCATTCCAACCGTTTCATCTTCAAATTGAGCAATCATTCTGTATATTGTATCTGTTCCTTCAACGATTACATCTGAATCAAGAAAAAGAATAAATTCTGAACCGGCACTACGATCAACACAAATGTTTCGAAGTTGAGGAAGGTTGCCATCCTCTCTTAAAACAACAATATCTTCATATTCTTGAGCATATTTGTTTTTAAATTCAATTAATTTCTCATAGGTACTATCAGAACTCATGTTATCAACAAAAACGAAGCGTATTCTGTGTTTTGGGTAATCATCTTTCACTATAGCCTCTAATACCTGATTTATGCACCATTCACGATTTTTTATAGGCATGGCTATTGTTACTAAAGGAAGGTTCTGTGTAGAGTTTTCCATTTATTTGCAGACCTCTTAATATTCTTCTAAACTGAACAAATCCCTCAAAAAATGGTAATAAAATGAGAGAGTCATTAGGATTCCTACCACAAAAAAATATGCTGGGTTGATCAATCGGTTTATACCACGTGCCTTTATGAAATAAAAAATGAAACCAATTATTGTGAGTATTAAAAGGGGGATGTATGATACGATCACGAATACAATTGAAACGAGATAAGCTGAAAAGAAGATTATTTGGCGAATATAACCCAAAGGTCTATTTTTCTTTATCTCAGCATATCTCTGTCCAGAATGCTTCAATAATCTCTGAAAGATGTTTCCTTTATCGTCTCCTGGGCTACTAATATGTTCATAAATGGTAGCAAAATCAAGGTATGTTTCATATCCTTGTCTCTTAATTCTTTGATATATTTCAGTATCTATACCCCATCTACTCTCATCAAAATTCCCAACTAGTTTGAGAATATCCATTTTAAACATCGTGCAGCCTAGACCTGTTGAGTTTACTCTTCTAAGTCCTTGCTTTCCTTGACTTAACATTACTTTGTCAAAAAAGGATCGCTTAGTTCGGTAATATGAAATGCCTATTGCGCCAATTTTCGTTGAGGTTTTAAAATAGTTAAGTAACTTTGTAATGACATCTGGTTCTATAATGACATCGCAATCCAAGCTGAGAAAAAAATCGCCAATCGCGTTTGCTATACATATATTACGTGCTTGTGAAAGCCTTTGCAACGCTAAAGGATACAATCTGTAAGTTGGGAACTCAACTTCTCGAATTACTAGAATAGATTCATATTCATTGTTATGCTCTTCCTTAAATTCCGTTATGAATGAATATGTTTCGTCATCAGAAGCATCAATAAAAACAATTCTTTGTGATTTTTTAGGATATGAAATAGCATATAATGCATCTAAAAATCGAGGGATATATTTTATTGCGTTCTTAGTAGGAATACCAATAGTTATAAAAGGATAAGACTGCATTATTCATTCTCCTTTGTTAAGACAATAGCTTGTTTCATACCCCTTTTCAGAATTGTCAATAATTCTCTTACATAACTTAAATTTTGTGTTAGTTTAAGACCTGTTATTCTTTTCATATAGATAAATCCAAGAATGACGCCAATTATACTTACAATCACATCAATATACGCCGCACCTGTTATTCCATAAAAAGGAATAAAGATGAAAAGTAATGCGAGTGTTATTAACGCTTGTACCACAGCGATAATTAAATTTTTTGTCGTTTGATGAATTCCATCTAGGGTAGTTGTCATAATATGAAAGAAGCAATATGCAACGTCCGCAAATATACAAATCCTCAGAATGTTTACAGATGGAAGATATTCCTGTCCTAAAATGATCAGAACCAAAGGCTCTGCTATAATCAAGATGAACAAAGCAGAAATAATACCCCATATACCATAAATTACTAAACCTGCAGTATAACTTCCATGAATTTTTTGAGATTCTTTATTCTTATACGCTTCAGAGATATAAGGAAGCATAATTAGGGAAAAACTTGCAGGCAGTAATTGGATCATACTGCCGATCATATTTGCAATTCCATAGATCGCAATATCCGATGCTGTGACAAAAAATGCAAGTATGAGTCGATCTGCGCGAAGTACTAGATATGAAGATAACCCTTTCAAGCCGCTTGGAATGCCATATTTTAGTAATTTCACAACGACCTTGGGATTAAATTCTCCTTTACCGAATCCATATCTCATATAAAGTAGCGTGTGGCCTATTCTTGCAATCACAAAGCCTGTTACTGCTCCCTGAACACCAAATCCAATAATAATTAGGCTAATAGAAAAAGATGTTTGCATCAGTGTACTGATGACTGAAATAATGCACAGCAATTCAATTCTCTTTCTGGCTTGTAATCTAGATTTCCATGTGTCGAAGGCACTTGGGATTAAGTAGAGTGCTGCTAGAATCGAAAGAACCTTCACAGGTTTATTAGTTTGTGCTTCAAACCAGCCTGCAAGTAAAACGTTTATTATGAATACAGATACCGTCAGTAATAAGTCAATTACAAAGCCTGACCATACAATGTTTAGATCATCTGTTTCACCTGCTGCATAATGAACTATTGCTTTTTCAACACCTGTATCTGCAAACATATTGAGGGTAAGAGTTAGGGCGAAAACAATTCCAAGGAGTCCATAACCTTCTGGTCCCAAAAGTCGTGCAGTAATAATTGCCCCAATGAGTCCAATAACACGATTGAGGATATTACTTGTCGAACCAAAGATAAATTGGCGGAGCACACGCCACACGATCTTACCATCCTTTCCAATATCGTCAAGAAGAACTTGAATTTACTGAATTTACTAATTTTTCAAGAGCATCCAGATGTACGTTCCAAGACACTTTATTAATTAAAGCTTTTCCATTTTCACCCATTCTCGCTCTACGACGTGGATCATTTAGTAGTTTATTTGTTTTATTAATAAAATCTTCCAGATTGTCTCTTTCTACTTGATATCCATGTTTCCCATCTTGGGCAATATCCCATACACCCGAAGGATAGGGATGAATAATTGGGCAACCATGTACAAGTGCCTCTAATGCAGGCATTCCAAACGTTTCTTCATTTGCATGAACAAAAATTGATGCATTATTATAAAGTTGTTCAAGTTGTGTTTCAGTAACTGAAGAGATTATTTTAACACGTTTTTCTAATTTTAAATCTAAGATTTTTTGCTGTATGTGTTTTATATGAGGAGTTATTGCTCCTGCAATTATCCACTTGATATCAGGTATTTCGTTGAGGACTTCAAGTAAAAATTCAAGTCTTTTCCCTCTGTGAATACGAGTTAAAGTTAGACCAAATTCCTTTCGTTGCTGTATAAGATTGTTTTTTTTAGGTTTTGATATTCCAGGATGTATAACGGTAATTTCAGCGTTTACATTCGGATGTGCATCAAGCAACAGTTCTGTCATAAAAGTAGAATTTGTAATTATGTGATCTGCATTCTTAATATACTTCATTATCATGTTTTTTTCGTAATTACGAAAAGAAAATTGTCTTAATGGTTGAAATAAAGAGAGGGGATGAGCGAAACCATATAAAGTATGAAAATAGGGTATATATTTGATTGTTTTTGATTGTTTTTTTAGTTTATGACCCAAAGGAAATGTAGCATCACCATGACATATTAACAGATCACCATTTATCTTTGAAGGAATATACCATGAGAGCCAACAATTAAACGATTGTTTGAGGAGAGGAAGTTTTAGATTTGGATAAAGGATGTGAGGTATACCCTTAAGAATCCAGAAGTTTTTTGAGCCTAGGAAACTGTAACCTCGGACATTGTATCCTCTATTTCTCAATCCTTTGATCTCTTCGATTGCTACTCTCTGTTCACCTCCAATACGCCCAAGATTTGCTGTGATGATTTCAATATTCATTCAAAATCACTCTCGGAAAAAATATAACACGAAGCTCTCATTAACAACCTGTTTTTCGCACGAAATACCTTACTTAATATATCTATTTCCTCAAAATTAATATGTTTGTAGAGTATCTAGGAAATGAGAGGGTTGACTTTGAGATCGTTATCAAAGATTGATTTCCAAGTAAAGGATACTTTTTTATTAACTTTGATAGTTGCTCTCTTCTATTTTGTTAACACGATCTATTTCTATACCTCTCCTGATGAATATTATTATATTCTAACTGCGATGCAACTCGCTGAAGGAAACCCCATCACAGTTAGACTTGATTCTTCACTGTTGAGTGTCGATTTAGTACCTACAACAAAGCCAAATTTGTATATTTCAAAATATCCTATCGGACAATCATTATTAATAGCAGTCTTTTACGCAATAGGAGGATATCCCTTCATATTTTACATGAATGGGATTTTCTCAATATTTGCCGTACTGTTGACTTATTTTATTGCTTTCGAAATTTCAAAGGATAGAATGTGCAGTATAACAAGTGCATTGCTTCTTGGAATCGTCCCCCCAATGGTTTTCTATTCAAGGACTCTTTTAAGCGATCTTCCGTCAACGACATTTCTACTTTGTTCGTATTTTTTCTACATAAAGGCATCTAAAAAAAACAAATATCTTTTTTACCTAATTTCGTCCTTTTCACTTGGTTTTGCAACACTTTTAAGGAATGTAAATATTATATTCTTGTTTCCTGTTCTTCTAAACCAAATTAGAACAAAAAAATTAGGCGTATTAGTTACATATCTTTATTATATTCCTTTAATCCCCTTCTTCTGCATAAATGGACTATATAATGCATATTTCTTTGGGAATTTCTTTACAACGGGATACCATTTAACTGGAGAAGCATTCAATTTTGGTTTCGAAAATATTGTTATTCATTTGCCGCAATATTTCTTGGTTCTTAATTTTTTTCCACCAATTGGTCTAATCACTACAGTTCTATATACTAGGAAGAAACTAGCTGAAGATGCGCATTTTATTAGTCTTGTTACTGTCTTGTCATTTCTGCTCTTCTATAGCGGTTATGTATTCCTCCCTTTCGAAATAGAACATCTATTTATTGAAGCAACTAGATTTGTGCTTGTGATTTTGCCTTATTTGTGTATTAATACTGTTACATGGTTTTATGAACGTATTAAAACAAGAAACCTTTTTTATGGTCTGCTTGTAGGGACGTTAATTACTTTTGTGATCATAAATATCGTGATGATTTCAGAATATAATTCATTCAAATGCAAGTTAGTGTACTATAGAGACCTATTCTATACAAATACTCAACCCGACTCTCTAATAATTGGAGATGATACATGGGATAAATTGTTTCACCCATATTTTTCACGAACTTATGGCGAGAGATATTATCTCCGCTATAATTCTATATCTGAAGATAAGATGACTGAAGAATTGATACCTTTCGTAGATAACTGGCTAAATGATAAAACAGTTTATTTTATTGACGATCCATACGTCGAAAGTAATATCCATGACATTATTTTACAATTGCTAACTGAAAGATACAGCCTGCACTCCATTATTGCAACAAACCATCCATATACTGTTGAATTGTTCAGAGTGACTAACTAACTTTTTAACTCATGAAATTTGTTTAAAATATGAAACAACTTATAAAGCTGTACAAGGCTAAAAATTCCGATTAAATGGTCAACTTTAACATCTATCTTCTCAAAAGGATGTTAGAACATATGCAATTTAATTACCCCGAATTCTTATATCCTGCCTTATCTTTTATTGTCTCACTTGGGATAACGTACGCCATTTTGCCATCTTTAATCAAATACTTAAAGAAAAGGGGTATTATTGGAACCGACATTCATAAGCCAAGCAAACCAGAGATTCCCGAAATGGGTGGGCTTGCCATCTTAGTCGGATTAATTTCAACTCAAGTTCTTTTACTATTTCTTTTAAATGAGTATACTTATGAAATCCTTGCATTCATTTCTGTGATTCTTCTTACAGGATTTATTGGAATTTATGACGATCTAAAAGGGCTTGGACCTAAAAAAAAGCCTCTTCTTTTAACACTGCTGTCGATGTTTACTGTCTTTCCGTTATTATTATTTGGAGTAGTCACGCCACGCCCTCTGCTCCCAATTATAGGTAGAACTCGTTTAACAATTATATATTGGATTGTACTCCTTATCGCTATTGCCGTACCTGCAAATGCTGTAAATATGCTAGATGTGTTTAATGGATCAATGCCTGTCACTTGTATAATTGCTTCTATCGCTTTATTAATCTGCGCAATAATTCTGGACTCACCGATAGGTATAATTTTCACCCTATCACTTTTAGGTACCTTACTTGCTTTTTTCAAATTCAATAAATTCCCGTCCAAAGTATTTTCAGGAAACGTAGGGAGTTTAACAGTAGGGGCAACAATTGGGGCCATTGCGGTTATTGGAAGATTAGAAATTGCAGCAATAGTTGCTCTTATGCCTCATATCATGAACGCATTTCATATTTTAACAAGTATGGGTGGATTAAAAGAAGGAAAAACGTTACCAAAACGACCTATTCTTATCTTGCCAAATGGGAAACTAGCAGCAAATCCTGACAAAGATGCACCACTTACACTAACTCGATTGGTTCTAGCACGAGGACCTCTCACAGAAGTTGAAATCGTAAAGATTTTCGGTATTCTTAGCTTATTCTGTGCAATACTAGCAATAATATCCGTTGGCATCACTCCACGATAAAATTCGGAGATGTTTACAATTGAGATATAAATATCTTAATATCATAGAAATAATCAGTATTCTCTTTGTAGTATGGCTTACATTCATATTTATGCTTCTTTTCATTGATATTTACATTGTTCCACTTCAACTTCCTCTTGTAGATTATGTGGGGCGTGTTATTATCGGAGTTACAAAGGTTATAATAGGAGTTGGATTATTCGTTTTGTGGCTTTTTCTTTGGAATTATATCGTAAAAAAATACTTCAAAAAAGCAATTAACACTATTCAGAGAGAAGAAAATCGTGAATCTGGGAATTTATCTTAACTTTAAATTATATTCGTATAACTTGCCACCCAAATTGGAACTATCAATGCGAATGACAAAATTCTGAGAAACAGCAGCCATCTTGGTGCAGCTAGTTCATTCAAGTCGTCTGCAACTCCCTCCTCATTTTTGTAAAAACATAAAATCGCTACCGGAGCGACTCGTCTTGCAAAATGACTTCCTGTCCAACCGGCCAAACCCTGGGGTATCCAGTATCCACCAATAAGAATAATAAAGCCCCACAAAAGCCAATATTCGATATGTGAAACCTTATTCCTTTTCACAAAAATAACAAAAAGCCACTCAATTAGAAAAAATCCCGAGTAAATAAACGCAAAAATGGTTTGAACCAGGAAGGATTCCCATTGTGGATTGGAGAAAAAAATCATTAGATCTAAATAACCGGCGGTGTTTGCAATCGAAGGATCCAACTGGAATATCGAAATACTAATAATGAATCCTAAAACTCCAATTCCAATAAGCCCAGCTCTATATCCATTATATAAAAACCATAAAGCGAACACTAAAATTGCAACAAGCCCGATATGTCTGATAAAATAAGATACAAAAGCAAAAATAATACTTAAATTGTACATATTTTGTTTGTAAAAGTATAGAGATAGCGCGAGAATCAATCCAAATAATATTTCAGAGAAATAAGTCCCTGCTAACCATACTAAAGCAGGAGATATATACCAGACTCCTTTCGTCCCGTACATTTGCCTAATAAGAACTAATAAAACGTGAAAAGCTACAATATTAAGCAAGTATCCCAGAATTATATTCTCTGATCGTAAAGAAGATGCTATTAGCGTATATAACAAATTCTGAGAGAAGTCCCATGTTGAATACCCATTTTCGTCAGGAGAAAGAACTCCTTTTCCTTCATATCCCATAGTTAATGCGAAATATACTACTATGACCTGCAAAATCAGAAAAAGAATGTGTTGAAAAATTGTGGTTTTATTCTCTACAAGCAAATCTTCAATTTTCAACTGCACACACTTAGACTGGTTTTGTCAAAAAGTTTTCAATATATTTTACGATCACTTCAGAAGGGTTTTCCATGTTATCTGAAAGTTTTTTAGCTATTCGCTTATGTCGTTGTCTAAATTCTCCTAGGGACGTGAGGATCTCCTTTGATTTTTCAATTGCTTCATTCTCGTTCATTACCCTATGAATAACTCCTTCTTGTATCAAAAACTGTTCTACATGAGTCGTTTCTTTTGGATAACATGAGATTGTAGGGACGCCCAAAAGCGCTGCTTCAGCATTCATGGTACCTCCCGCACCAATAAAAAGTGATGAAAATGTAAGTAAACTTGCACCATCTATTGCTTTATCCAAAACCACAATTTCTCCGCCCAACACTTTTCTTAATTCTAAATATTGCTTGTCATAACGTGGAATTACCACAATCTGAAATCCAGGATATTCCTGAGAAATCTTCTTTATAATTGGGACAATAATTGAGATTTGGCGGGGGTCCAAATCAAGCAAGTACGACGCTTTTTTTTCTTCGGTTCTAGCGACTATAATGGGTCGATCTTGGTTGAGGCCTAGTTCTTCAATAATATGATTATTGGGCGAAAATCCTTTTAACCATGCAATTGGGTCAAGTCCATTGTATTGAGTTATTTGATCTTGTGGTACACCTATTTTTAACCATGCACTTATTGGAATTTGTTCTGGAGTAAACAATCGTTCTGATAAAGGTGGACTTGTAAGCCGTGCTACTGCAATAGAATGAGGTGAGTCATTCACCGTGAAATGAGGAATTGCTAGGCCTAAAGCCACACGAGACAATTCAGGTGAGGCAAAACCTAATGCGCATGCAATTTTTCTAGTTGAAATGTATTTAGCCAATTCAATAATGCGTTCTGCACTTGCAATAAGTTTTCCTTTTAGAGAACGACCGCCATGTCGTCCTATAATTCGTGCCTCAGTGCCAGTTAATTCAAGCATTCGAATAACTTCGCTATATTCACGCGTTGTTCTTATTATTTCAAAACCATTTTTTTCGAGTTTTTCAGTAATGCTTCTGAAAAATAATACTTGTTTTGGCGTAAGATAGTCGACCCAAACTGATAAATTCATTGAACTACCACACAAATTTGTTATTCCTAACTAATAATTACACGCACGTATAATTTTTAAAGGATTTCAGTAGACTATTCTTGTAAGTATTAGGAGGTTCTATGATGAGAAGAAAACTTATGGAGATCCTCGCCTGTCCGATATGCAAACATCATCCACTTGATTTGCATGTATTCGAAGAAAAGGATGAAATTGAAGAGGGAGTTCTTATTTGTTCCAATTGCAGTAGATGGTACCCTATAATTGAAACTATTCCTCACATGCTTCCAGACGATTTACGCGAGGAAAAAGACGATCTTGAATTTATGAAGAAATTTAAGGACAAAATTCCAAAGGAAACGCTTGAAAAAGGAAAGCCCTTCCATATTTAGAGCGTTTCGTGTCACTCATATAATAATTGTAGTCTTTCTGAGATGCGGATTTCTATTGTGATTTAGATAACTTTTTTTAATTTATTGATATGGTTTTAAATTGTTTGAAAAAGTGATAGCCCGGCCCAGATTCGAACTGGGGTTTCCGCGAACTATCGTAACACAGTTAGATAATTCTCAGCGAGTCCAAAGCCCACTATGCTTGGCCAATCTGCGATGGGATAAAAATCATCCACATCGCTACACCACCGGGCTATTCGTATTATAAAAAGGCAGTGTAAGATTTTTCTTCTTTTACAGTTATTTAAAAATGTTGTGAAAGGTCATAGTTTCATCTTAATATAGTTCTCATAGAAGCGAAAAATTAAGAGAATGTGAGTTTGATGTTATAACAATGTCTTTCAAAATAGGATTCCATGTAAGCATTGCGGGTGGTATTGATAAGTCAGTTGATCGCGCTTTAAAGATAGGTTGTTCGACTTTCCAGATTTTCACTCGTAATCCCCGGTCATGGATCTTCAAAGAATTAGATACCAATGTTTCAAAAGCCTTTGTTAATAGATGTAAAGACGCTAACATTGACCTTAAGTTTGCTCACATGCCATATCTACCTAATATAAGCAGTCCAGAAGATGAAATTTATCAAAAATCAGTCCAAGCTTTAATAGATGAACTTAAGCGCTGTGACGCTCTTAATATTCCCTATCTTGTAACTCATTGTGGCAGCCATAAAGGAAAAGGTTTTGAGATTGGTCTACGACAAATCTGCAACGCAATTGAAGCTGCATATGAACAAAGTAAGAGTAAAACACAACTTCTACTGGAAAACACAGGCAGCAGCAAAGCAAGCATGGGTAACAATTTTGATGAATTAAGAAGGATTGTCGAATCTTTAAGCAATCCGACTAGTCAGATGATTGGTTTATGTTTTGATACTTGTCATGCTTTTGTTACAGGTTACGAATTAAGAGAATCTAACGAAGTTAATAAACTCGTTTTTGAAATTTTAGAAACGTTAGGCCAAGATCGTTTGAAATTGATTCATGCTAACGATGCGAAATATAAAAGAGGATCCCATCGTGATCGACATGAACATATAGGTGAAGGCCATATCGGAATAAAAGGTTTCAAAGCTATCTTAGATAATCCTGTTCTAAGAAGCCTTCCATTTATTCTGGAAACGCCCCGGAGAAACGAACAAGACGACTTAAAAAACCTACTTACAATGAGGAAGTTATATCAATCTACAAGCAAGTAAGGTGTCATTTCCTGAATTAAGATACAAGTGTACATGGAAAAACTAAACTCCCGAATTATTAAGAGTGCGATTGATCCATATTGAATTCAAAAAAGGAAGTTTCGCAGTAAAATATGTTGCGTAAGAATTTATCGTATTTCTTCACGTAGTTCTAGAATTATTCGGTCTATTTCTCGCATTGACTTTTGCAAATCGTGGGCATAATCCTTTCTAAGACGCTCATAAGTAGTTCGTGTAATTTTCTTGCGCCTATATCTTTCAATTAAACGCTTTGTGTTTTCGCGTACACTATCAATTTCAGTTTCTTTCACTTCAATTTTGTTGATCGACTCAGCATATCGTCCGCCAAGATTAATCATTTCACGCTTAGAGTTTAGCAATTTCTTTGTAATATCTGCAAGTTTATCTTCATAGAGTTTCTTACGTTTGGCATAATCGAATTTTTTAATCTTCTTTCGCTTCAAATCTTGAGCCAGCTGCCTTAATTCCAATTGAAGTGCCGTCTTTTCATCGTAGAGCGAACAAAATGTTTTAACAATAGGTATCGCAGGTGCAGGGAGCACTTCAGGCCGGGTACTTGGCAATAGAAAAGGTCGTATATACCTACTACTTATTACATAAAGCAAAGCAATAATTCCTACAACAAAAGAGAGAAGAAGACCGCGTGAATACATGAATATCTCAGGGAAAGTATACTCGACATATATATATCCGAATGCGATCGCCGCGTTTTGCCCGCTTGCTTGTAAAACATATGCTGTTTTACCGTTAGTTTGATAGGTTGAATTGATATTATAAGGTCGAGCGGTTTTAAAGGAACTGCCTTGTGGAAGAATAACTGTTAACTTGAATGAATCCACAGGAATATCACTAGCCGAATAACTCCATGTTTTGAGAACATACCTTCCGTTCTCAATTTGGGTGTAATTCTCAAGACCAACGCGATAATTCAACCAGAACGAATATTCCTCTCCTCCTCCACCTACACGATATCTCAGGTTTAATGTAATGTTTACAGGCTTTTCAAGATCAACAGATTCAACTGTACTAATTGAAAGGTTACCTACAGAATCGTAAGCACGAATCTGATCAGCGCCTGGTGGGAGTGAGATTTTGATTCCCTTTACATTCGTTTGATTTAAACCCACATTTTTTAGAGTTTGTGCCTCTCTTACGTAGATATAGCCCCACGGATCGATTTCTAATTCTCTTTGAGCAGTAATGAATTTTAATAGTGGATTGTTGCTTTGATATCTCACAAAGAATAGTTCACTTAAAGCAAGCTCCTTTATGTCTTCCTTTGAATAAATAATTTTACCACCTGTAATTTCGTCAGGCATTGGATTAAATTCGAGAGTACCAGGCACATTAATACCATCGAAAAACTTGACATTTATCGTTGCTTCTTCTGTGAAATAGGGTGAAATAGGGTAAAGACGAAATGTAGTTTGGAGATACTGGGTCGTAGCAGTACTTCCTATTTTGTCTGGCTTAATCGAATTAGCGAGCGCAGTTACAACTATAAAAGAATATGACTCGGAGGATTCAACAGATTTAGTATAGATGAGCGGCTGATAAATGAAATTTCCTTCGGTTGTCCTATTTCCCATAGCTAAAGCTGTGCGGTTTGCATCATAAGCTGATAAATGAAATATTTTGTTAGAATCTTCATTTAAAAAGACAATTTCACTCCCGTTGATTGCCTTCTTTGCCTCTATCGTATAATTATCCTTTATAACAATTAAACCGTATTGTGTGATTGTGACTTCCCGCTCAACATTTTTATTGATTAAATCTTCGCTGGCGGCAATAGAAACCTCTTTTGTTACAGGAGATGCCGTTGATGGAAGAGTGCTGATGATTGAAAAAATGAAAGTCACTAAGATTAACATAATGAGAATTCTTCTCAGTCTCACCCATTTACACGTCCGCTTTAGGTTTAATTAGTGGATTAGTTCTCAGTTTTGTAATTAAAAACATTTCGTAACATAATGAAATAACACTCACATCATCTGATTTATAAAAAACGCAGTTGCAAAACTATCCCTTTGGAATTTTGAAGTCATCAGGAACTTCTTTGAATATCTTAGCTGGAACACCCGTCACAATCGTCCTTGGTGGTACATCTCTTGTAACAACAGCACCAGCACCAACAATAGCTCCTTTACCTACCCTGACCCCAGGGAGAATTGTAGCGTTGGCGCCTATACTCGAACCTGCTTCAATAGTAGGCCCCGTTAGATCATATTCCTTTCTCATGACGTATTTATCATTAGTAAGCGTACAACGAGGACCTAAGAATACATTATCTTCAATAGTGGTGTATTTAGGGATATACACGCCACTTTGTATGGAAACACGATCTCCAATTTTTACGTTTCCGTCAACAATAGTCCCTGTCCCGATTAGGCTATGTTCACCTACTTCTGTTTCTTCTCTAAGCATTACATTATGACCCAATTTAGTATAATCTCCGATCGTCACACTGCAGTAAATAACAACTCCAGAACGAATTATGACGTTTTTTCCGATCTGAACTTTTTCGCCCATAACACGATGGAAAACTTCACTTGATCTCATAATCAAATCTAACTGTGCTATGTCAGGATGACCGATGACGACGTTATCGCCAATATAAGTGGCATCTCCAATTTCGGTTTTTTCGTAAATCACAACATTCTGACATAGGCGAACCTTTTTGTTTAACTTGATTTTGCCTATGAGAACACAAAAAGGACCAATGGTTACTTCATCATCGTATTGTACCTTCTTATCAACAAATGCTGTATAGTGGATTTTTGCCGATTGCGCACCCATTTGGTCACCAACATCAGCGTATGGTTGCTAAGGTGATACCGCACCCTTAATCAAATGAAAAATGTTTTGGATCACCTCTCAAACTCATATAGGTATTTGTCAATATAAGCACGAATAATAGTAAGGTGGTATTAAATATTGATGTTTATTAATAAGAAAATTGTTAACGCGTATGAGTAATAGAGTGAGGATGTTTATAACCATTCGCAAGAAGACCCCCAACACATGAGGGATAGTTTGCGATGAATTGTTTCACTTTTACAAGGGTCTCCCTCTTGCTTAAATAACTAAGCGCTGCTATTTATCTATTGTTAATATTAATTTTAGTCAAGGTACTCACAAAAATGAAAATCATTCACTACAAAAATGATCGCGGCGTTTGAACATGCGACTAGTCTATAAGTTTCGCTATCCACGATCTAAACACCTGGATTTGCTAGCTCATATCTCTAAAAATCTCTATAACGAAGCTAATTACATCGTCAGGCAAGAATTTTTCGCCAATGGTATCTGGATTCGCTACTACCAATTAAATATGTTGTTGAAAGCGTCTTCTCGTAACTACAAGTTACTAAAAGCACAAACCTCACAACAGATTCTTAAAGTAGTGGACAAGAATTGGGCGTTGTTTTTTAAGGCGATCAAAGACTGGAAACAGCATCCAGAAAAATATAAGGGGCGACCACGCATACCTCGCTACCAGGATAAAGACGGTTATTTCATGCTGATTTTCACAAACCAGAATTCTAAAATCATAAATAATAATTGCGAGCTCGTCATAACTATGTCACGCAGTTTTAAAGACGCCTACCCACAGTGTAAAGAGCCTCTCCGTATTGCGATCCCACACTACCCCAACAAAGACTTCTCTTCATCTTATCAGCAAGTCAGAATTTTATCAAGGCGAAAGTATTTTGAAATTGAGATTGTGTATCACGAAAAAGAAGTAGCAAATCCAAACTTAGATAAAGACTGCTACCTTGCGATTGATCTAGGCGTTAACAATCTAGTAACTGCTGTTGAAAACAGAAATGTAAAGCCATTTATCATTTCAGGACGACTTTTAAAGTCGGTGAACCAGTTCTGGAACAAAAAGAAAACCAAGCTACAATCTGTAAAGGATAAACAACAACATAGGTATACACATCAACTTGATGACATCACTACCAACAGAAATAGTCTGGTATATGACTATCTGCACAAAGCCGCAAGATTTATCATCCAGTACTGCTTGGCAAACGGCATCGGGAACATTTGCGTGGGCGAATTAAAACACATCAAGGACGGTGTGAATTTGGGTAAAAAGAATAACCAAAATTTCGTGAATATTCCCTTGCAGAAGTTCAAGCAGTTAATTATGTACAAAGCATCGCTGGCGGGCATTAAAACACATGAGTTGAATGAGGCCTATACCTCCAAATGTAGTGCCCTCGATTTAGAAGCAATTAAAAAACACAAAAAATACTTAGGGCGGCGTATCACACGCGGTTTGTTTAGAGGATCACACTATCTCTTAAATGCTGATGTGAATGGTGCACTCAACATCCTCAGAAAAGTAATCGGTGAT
>Ga0209427_10001606_pt1 | contig 26222 bp, 29 predicted proteins | sample DeeMarSWOR136_30_FD_187465 | JGI IMG/M metagenome (GOLD analysis project Ga0209427, IMG submission 187465) | Marine sediment microbial communities from White Oak River estuary, North Carolina - WOR-1-36_30 (SPAdes) (version 2) | ecosystem: Environmental > Aquatic > Marine > Intertidal zone >...
GGCCGTTAGCCGGTCCTGGTCATCGAATGAGCTCCTGACGGGGGGTTGTAGTAACTGTATGGGTGCTAACTATGTTTTCGGGTGGGAAAATAACGGGGATAAGGTGATCGAGAATTACCATAAAAAGAGGAATATCTCCATACGGGCCGCTGCAACCATTATCAAATGCCTTCCCAAAATGGAGGCCGCACCCCGTGCCATCGGGTTTAATGGTGACGAAAGCCCGGATTTGTTAGTTGCATGCCTCCAGCCCCAGCAGTTCATGAAGTTATTGGACGCGTATCAGAGGGTCTTTGGGGGAGAAATGAAGGTTGATCTGTCGAGCTTCGCGGCCGTATGTGGTGGTGTGGCCGTCAAGGCTTATTTGACCGAGAGGATTTCCCTATCATTTGGCTGCGAGGACTCCAGGCAATACGGGGGCATCTCTCGGGATAGACTGATCGTGGGTATTCCTTATGCTTTGGCCCATAAGCTGTTGATTTGAATCAGCCTATGCGGCGGATGGGAAGTGAAATGCCGATCTATGAATATGAATGCAGGAAATGCAAGGAGAGATTCGAGGTACTCCAAAGGATAAACGAAGATACCACCGCCTTGCAATGCCCAAAATGTATGGCTGATAGACCCAACAGGCTTCTATCGGGCTTTTGTTCCACCTCGGGAAAATCCTCTGGCACCAGTTGCGGGCCAATAGGCTCCACCTGATCCATATAAGAGGGGCAGGTTGTTCCTCCTTTATACCGACGAAGGTTTTTTTCACATTCCTCGTTTGGTCGTTTTAGCTAACCCATGAATACTTATCTGGACTGTTTCCCCTGTTTTCTGAGACAGGCGATAGAGGCATCAAGAATGGTCACCGATGATGAAGGGGTGCAAAGGAGGGTGCTGAATGTGGTGATGGAGAAGATGTCAGCATTCCCACTAACGGCAACCCCCCCCGAAATGGCCAGGGTTATTCACCAAATCATTAGAGAAGTGACCGGAAGCGATGATCCGTATCGCCTTGTCAAGGAGAGATCCAATGAGAAGGCCCTCCAACTGTATCCTAAGATGAAGGAACTCGTTGGAACCTCCGGAAATCCATTGCTCGTATCTTGTAAGTTAGCTACTGCTGGGAATAGCATCGATTTCGGCGTTCCGTCATCCTCTTTTCGAGATTATCATTCCCTCATTGAATGCGCCCTTTCCTCGCCATTTAAGGTGGATCATTATGGTGAATTTGTCGGGTGTTTATCCCATGGATCCTCAGTCCTCTATTTGGGGGACAATGCCGGGGAGATCGTATTCGATAGGGTGTTTATAGAGGAAATAAGGGCCTTCAAGGATATCGATGTGATTTTCGTGGTGAGGGGGAGCCCCATCATCAATGATGCGACTCATGAGGATGCTATGTATGTGGGGATGGAGAAGGTGGCGAAGATTATGTCCAATGGATCCGATTACCCGGGTACCGTGTTGAGAAGCTGTTCCAAACGGGTTCAAGAGCTCTTTCAGTCGGCGGATATCATCATCGCCAAAGGGCAGGGAAATTACGAATCCATTGATGGTGACCGTGGGAATCTCTTTCACCTTTTCAAGGTAAAGTGCTCCGTGGTGGCAAGTCAGTTGAAGGTGGATCTCAATGATATGGTTTTCATGGATCGGGTTGGATGGGGAAGCCAGTGATAAGGGTTATCCAAGAATTTTGTATGGGGTGCGGTCTCTGCGTCGCCCAGTGCCCCCAGGATGCCATATGGCTGATATTCGGAAAAGCATGGGTAGACCAAGGGAGGTGCACATTGTGCTACAATTGTATTGAGGTTTGCCCCCAAGGGGCCATACGAGAGGAAGTAAGGGTATCGTTGGGGGAGGTAAAGGCGTTTCTGAATAGCCTTCATGGTAAGGCCAACTCCATTATGAGCAGAATCGATGGACTCACGCAAAAGGATGGCACATCATAAAAATGGTCGAAAGGGACTATTACAAGATATTGGGCCTAAACCGAAATGCCTCAGATGAGGAGATAAAAAAGGCATTCAGGAGATTGGCCCTGAAGTATCACCCCGATCGGTGCCCAGGGGATCCGGAGAGCGAGGAGAGGTTCAAAGAGGTTAATGAGGCCTATGCAGTTCTGGCTGACCGTGATAAGAGAAGGGAATATGACCATTTCGGCCCCAACCGTTTTGGCCGTAGATATGGAGGGGATGATCTCTTTCGGGCTTTTGATTTTGAGGCCATCTTCGGGGAGTTCGGGCTGAGATTTGATGAGGATTTCGTAGACAGGTTTTTTTGTGGCAGGAGGTGGAAACGGTGTGGACGCGGACGCCGAAAGTTTGTGCGAAGGGGTTTTAATCAGGGTTTTTCCTTTAAAAGCATGGAATGGGAAGGGCACATCTACGATCTCCCGGTGAGCCAAAAAGAGGCGATCCACGGTACCGAGAGGGAGATCGTCGTTGAAACGAACGGTCGCCTGAGGAGATATCTCCTCCGGATCCCGCCAGGGGTCATGAATGGGATGAAATTGAGGATGCCCCTGCAGGAAGAGACAATCTATTTTGAGGTGAGGCTTCTTCCTTAATCTCATGCGGCGTAAACGGGTAAGAGTTTGGGGTACAGGTCAACGGATAGGCGTTCTCCACTGGCCAATCCTGAGTGTCGACGGGGATCCCCCTCATCTCCCACGCTTACAATCCTCTACGATAACACGGCATATGATCCGCGCTTAAAAAGCGCATGGGGATTTTCCTGCCTTGTGGAATGGGAGGGGAAAACCCTCATTTTCGATACGGGCGGCCAGGGTCAAAGGTTGCTTTCTCATATGGAAATCCTGGAAAAGGATCCGGAGGAGATCGATGTGGTTTTTCTCTCCCACATCCACGGGGATCACACGGGGGGACTCAGGGAGTTAGCGCTGCACAATCCCTACCTAGAGGTCTATATTCCGAAATCCTTTCCCATGGGATTCGATGAGGCAGCAGTAGGGCGTGGATGCAGGGTGATGAGGATCAGTTCCCCGAGGGAAATATTTCCGGGTGTCTTTTCCACAGGGGAGATGGGAATATGGACCAAGGAGCATTCGCTCATTTTCGACGCGGAGAAGGGGACCATCGTCTTAACCGGATGTGCCCATCCTGGGATTATGGGAGTAATCAAAAGGGCGAAATCTCTGATTGCAACGAGAATTTGCTTGGCTGTGGGCGGGTATCACTTGTTTTCCGCACATGAGTGGGAGATAATGAAAATCATCGAGGCCTTTAAAGATATCGGGGTAGAGAGAGTGTGCCCCTGTCACTGCACGGGAGACTCAGCCATAGGTCTTTTCCGGGAATCCTACGGGGAAAAGTACATCGAAGGGGGAGCTGGGAGGGTTATTCGGCTCATCTGAGGTATGGGAGATGGGTTGTATGGGAAAGGTGTTGGGCGTTTGTCTGAGTACCAGGCGGAGCGATCCCAAGAAAAATGTCCAACGGGGATTTATCAAGAAAAACGTGGGCTTGGTGGGCGATTCCCACGCCGGGATGGAGAAGGAGGTGAGCCTTCTGGCGATGGAAGCCATTCGGGTCCTTTGCCAAAAGACGGGTATTGTAGCTGGTCCAGGTTCCTTCGCCGAAAACATCACCCTTGAAGGGCTGGAGGTGAAGCAATTGCCCATTGGGAAGGAGATTCAAGTGGGAGAGGCCAAGCTGAAGGTTATGGGGATCGGAAAGGATCCGTCCTCTCCTCATACGTACTCTTTTCGGGGATATTCTCTGCTCAGAGAGGAAGGTATATTCTGCAAGGTCACGAAAAGCGGCTGGGTTCAGGTGGGCGATGTGGTTAAAATCGTAAGGGATTGATATGGAGAGAATGATCCTCTACCCGGGATGCCTGGTGCTCAGTCGGTTCCATGAATATGAGATGGCTTCAAGGCACATCGTCCATAGGCTGGGCATTGAGGCCCTGGACATTGAGGAGTTGTGCTGTTGCGGTTCTGGTTAGAAGAAGGCCAGTGCAATGAGAGTCGACAATTATTTGGGATCCCGGATGTGGGGTTTTTGGGTCCAGAGAAAGTGGCGATCTTAATTGGTGATGAGGGGGAATGGTCGTGAAGGCAAGAATTACCGTTTTATGCGAAAATACCGTGGGTGCGCGGGTGGGGACTGGGGAGCATGGCTTCTCAGCTTTCATCGAAACCGAGGCCGGAAATTACCTCTTCGATACCGGAAACGGGTTTTCCATTGTTCGGAACGCCCTCCTCTGGAGGAAAGACCTCACAAGCATTAAAAAGATCTTTCTGAGTCACGGACACTACGACCATACCGGAGGGTTGCCGGACGTACTGAGAATAAGGGGAGAGGTTGATGTGCTGGCCCATCCCCACATCTTTCAGGAACGGATCGCCGTTCCCAAGGAAAATGAGGAGGGAAAGAGGAGGTTTGTCGGGATTCCCTATCGTCGTGAGTATCTCGAGTTCTCAGGGGCACGATTTGCCTTGGAAAGAGAATTTTACGAGCCGGACAAAGGCATGTTCCTAACGGGAGAAGTTCCGAGAAAGACTCCCTTTGAAAAGCCCGACCCAAGGCTTTTTGCCAGGGCAGGTGAGGATTGGGTCCCCGACCAATTCCTGGATGATCAGTCCCTCATTCTCGATACGTCAAAGGGATTGGTGATCATCTTCGGATGCGCCCATTCGGGCATGGTCAACACCATCAACCACATTATGGAGAAGACGGGAAGGGAGAGGATTTACGCCCTCCTGGGAGGGACACACCTGGGGTTTTTAACCCCCGAGCAGCTCGAGGAATCCATCGAGGCCCTCAAGAAGTTGTCAGTGGAATGGATCGGAGTTTCTCACTGTACGGGCATGAAGGCCTCCATGCGGTTGGCTGGGGAATTCGGGGATAAATTCTTTTACGGCCACGTGGGGGCGATATTCGAAGCGTGAGGAAAAACTAAGGTTTACGTGAGAGATTCATTGGAGAGAGAAGATGCGGTGTATTTATGGACCTGTTCCTTCGCGGAGATTGGGGGTTTCCCTCGGGGTTGATGTGATCCCGAGGAAAACCTGTTCTTATGACTGCATTTATTGCCAGTTAGGCAGGGTGACCAACAAAACCACGAAACGGGACATATACCTCCCCGAAGAACCGATCATCCGGGAAATCAAGGACTTTTTAGACCACATGAAAACCCCTGTTGACTATATCACTTTCTCAGGATCGGGGGAACCCACCTTACACTCTCGGATTGGAACCATTATCGGGGAAATCAAGAAGATGACGTCCATACCGGTGGCCGTCATAACGAATGGATCCCTCCTCTTCATGGATGAGGTCAAACGGGACCTCAGCGAAGCCGATTTAGTCATCCCCTCTCTGGATGCTGCGTCGAAGACGGTCTATGAAACCATAAACCGGCCTGAGGAATCCCTCGAGATCAATCAGGTCATCCAGGGGATAGTCGATTTCAAGAAGCGGTTCCGAGGGCAGGTTTGGATTGAGATCCTTTTCTGCCGGGGGATAAATGACGATCCTTCCGAAGTGGCAAGGATGATGGAGGTACTGGAGCGAATCAATCCCGATCGGATCCAGCTCAATACGGTTTATCGACCTGCTGCGGAGGATTTCGCTTCTCCCTTAACTGAGGAGAGACTGAGCGATATTAAGGAAGTGTTGGGCGGCAAAGCATTGGTTATAACCCCCTATCGGGGAAATGGATCCATCGGGGGAAGGGGAGAGGTTGAGGCACACATTATCGATGCCTTAAAGAGGAGGCCTCTTACCGCGGATGATATTTCGGAGATCCTGAGCCTTCACCCGCAAGAGATCATCAAGCATCTGAAAAGGCTCCTCGACGGCAAGAAGGTCCGCCACAGATTACACGGGCACAAGATCTTTTACGAAATTACCCTCTAGTCCCCCGTCTGGCTAGGGTATGTTTCTCGATATCGGGAACGGGGGAGGTAAGATTTTTTCGGCAACGCGGGATATGAGTTGCCACAAAGCGGCGGGGCACATGAAGGTATTGAGAAGAAGCTATTATAACATCTTTTCGAGGGTATACGATGCCTTCATCAGGCTCCATTCGGGAGATGCTGAGGGTCTCCTGAGGAGGTTTATCGCTGAAAAAACCGGACTCTCAGAAGGAGACAGGACATTGGATCTTTGCACTGGGACGGGATCCGTGGCAATGGAGCTCGCTCGGGCCGTAGGTGATAGAGGAATGGCGATAGGCTTGGATTTTTCCCACGGAATGCTCAAGAAGGCTCGAGAGAAATCGAGGAGGCTGAATTTACGAAACTTTCATCTCGTTGAGGCTGAAGCCAGTATGCTGCCCTTTAAAGGGTGTTGCTTTAATGCAGTGACGTGTTCCCATGCTTTCTACGAGCTGAAGGGCTCCGACAGGGAAAGGGCCATTGGTGAGGTAGCGAGGGTCACCGAAAAAGGGGGGAGGTTCTGCCTCATGGAGCATGCGGAGCCGGAAGGCGTGGTGGCCAGGATTTTTTTCTCCCTTCGGATGCGTATTCTCGGTTCCAAGGACGCCAGAGGGTTCTTCGAAAACGAGACAAGCACCCTCGGGAATCGATTTCAGGGCATCAGGACGGAGATGGCCCCCACAGGGAAGTCGAAACTCATATACGGGGAAAGAGGAGATGCGGTATGAAAATTCTCGAGGATGTGCTCGATTCCCTTGCCCATAGGGAAACAAAGGTAGACGAGGTTCACGTCTGTGCCCATTGGACGGCGGTCTTGAGCAAACACTGCGGCCTCGCGTCCACCTTCCAGGAAGAAAGGCATCCTCATGAGGGGGTAAGGGATGTTGGTCATTTAACGGAAAAAAGCGCTTTTGAACTCGCCCTCTATTCCCGGTCTGAAAATCTGCTCGAGGCGTCCATTGGCATGGCTGCTATTAATTCCCTCATCGATATCGATGAATCCATGTGCGTCGAGGCCAATGCCTATGAGATCCTTTTGGAAAAGGGGAGGGGTAGGAATGTAGCCGTTGTGGGCCATTTCCCCTTTGTTGGCATGTTAAGGGAATCAGCCAAGAATCTCTGGATCATCGAGAAACGGCCATTGGAGGGGGATTTTCCGGAGAATGCTGCCGAGGAAGTCCTGCCCCAATGCGATGTGGTGGGGATTACGGGAACAACGTTCATCAATCACACCTTGGAGGACATTTTGAGTCATTGCAAGGGAAGTTTTGTCGCCTTGATTGGTCCCACCACTCCTTTCATCCCCATCCTTTTCGATTATGGGATCGATGTTGTCTCGGGTTCAAAGGTGCTGGAAGCCCAAGAGGTAATCCGTTTCATTAGCCAAGGGGCTACCTTCAAGGTCTTGCATCACCATGGCGTCAGACTACTAACCATGATGCGGTAGGGTCTGGAGAAAAAGTGGTATTGCCCAAATCCCCACTTTGCCAGAGATTTCGTGGCTATCCCAACCAGTGGACATTACCCATCCCGTCCTTCGCCGAGCACAGTTACGAGTGGTTCTTTGCCGTTTATTCCATGGATTTTGGCGTTTAGACGGCAGTCGGTCAAAGGACATCTTAGCGGAATAGGGATGATTACGTGGGAACGATGAAAAAATGGCGGTTTTCCCTCTTTTTCCTGCTTGCTCTCTTTGATTTGTGCTGGTGCTTCGACGGACGTGCGGCCATAAAGATGGCCGTTGAGTTCAATAACCACGCTGCTTCTGCCTATGTCGCGCAGGCTAAGGGGTGGTTTGAGGAAGAGGGGATCGAGTCGGTCGCCTATGAGGACTATGTGACGGGTATGGCATTGGCCGCGGCCATGGCACGGGGGGATATTCAGGTGGCCTTCATATGTTTGGTGCCCGCCATCACGGCGTACGCCAATGCCAAAGTCCCGGTAAGAATTATTGCGGGAACCCATAAATACGGTTACGGGCTTGTCGGAGACCCTCGGAGGATAAAGGCCGTTGCACAGCTGGAGGATCGGAATATGCGTATCGGATGTGTCAGGGAAGGGGGAGCTGCGGATGTTTTTCTCCAGAGGATGATAGATAAATATCGGCTCGAGCGGGAGAGGGTTTTGCCCAAGATTCGAAGGATGACTCCGCCGAAACAGGTGCTCGCTGTAAGGTTGGGGCAGCTGGATGTGGCTGTTCTGCCGGAACATCACGCCTCGATGGCCGAAGGATTTGGGTTTAAGATGATCTTGACCGCCAAGGATATCCAGCCCAACATGCAGGGGAGCGTTTTGGCCGTTAAGGAAGAGCTGATAAGAGACAGGCCTGAGTTCGCCTCTAGACTGGTGAAGGTATGCCGCAGGGCGACGCGATGGATCAACGAGCATCCCGATGACTCGGCGGAGCTCGTAGCTCGAAGGTTGCGGATTACTGCTGATAAGGTTTTTCCCTTAGACAAGGTCCTGATACATAACCAATTTACCGTTACGCGCCAAGACGTGGCAAGATCCATGAAAAGGCTGTGTTATACTGCGGCTATCGATCCCAAGGTGGTACAGAACACCATCGATTACCTATTGGCACTAGGATATATCAAGAGACAGATGCGTGCGGAGGATATCCTTGATTTGAGGTTTTTGCGGTGAGGAAAGGGATTGGGGCTCATTGGGGGGTGTTGCCCATCGCCCTCTTCTTGGCGGCCTGGGAAATTATAGCTCGCCTCGAGCTGATCCCGGGCCAACTCCTATTTCCTCCCTTTTCAACGGTGATGTGGGAGTTGATCCATTTAACGGAAGAGGGAGTCTTGACGGATCACCTCTTGAGGAGCGGTGTACGAGTCCTGATCGGTTTTTGCGCTGGGTCCGTGGCCGGAGTTGCCATAGGGATTGTGATGGGTTGGAATGCGACCATGAACAGGAGCTTGCAACCTGTATTCAGCCTATTGTACCCGATTCCAGCCCTGGGATGGCTTCCGCTTCTTATGATTTGGGTAGGCATAGGAGAGATTTTGCCCATCCTCATCATCTTTATCTGTTCGTTCTTTCCCATACTTTATAATACGGTAACCGGCATCAGAGGTGTAGATAGGAATTTCATTAAGGCGGCAAAGACCCTGGGTGCCTCCGATCTCCGGATCTTGTCGACGGTGCTCTTGCCAATTGCCCTGCCGAATATATTCACCGGTTTGCGATTGGAGGCGGGCATGGCTTGGCGGGTTATCATAGCCGCGGAAATGGTGGCCATCCCTACGGGGATAGGGGCATTGATGATGAAGGCCGAAAGTTTGTTGCGGATAGACATCATCATTGTCTGCCTGGTGATCCTATCGGCCATTTGTTTTTCCGTTGAGAGGCTCTTTCTGTATATCGAACAGAGGCTGACCAAGGAGTGGAGGTAATATGCCCTCCATCGAGCTGAAAAGTGTCAACAACTTCGCATGTCGGGACATCAATATGACGGTATCGGATAGAGAGCTGCTGGTACTTTTGGGACCAACTGGTGCCGGAAAGACCACATTGCTCAACATCATATCCGGCCTGATCAAATATGAGGGATCAGTGCTTTTCGACGGACTACCGATGGAGGGAACCCCTACGAACCGTAGAGGAGTTGGTTACCTCTTCCAAGATCTGGTCCTCTTTCCCCATCTCACCGTTTCCGCTAATATCACCTACGGGATAAGGATGCAGAAATGGGGTGCCGAGGCGATAGATGCTCGATTAAGGGAGTTGATGGATTTGATGAATATCCATCATTTGGCGGGAAGATATCCCAGGTATCTGAGCGGTGGCGAGAAACAGAGGGTTGCCCTTGCTCGGGCAATTGCACCTTATCCCAGGGTATTGCTGTTAGACGAACCCTTCAATAACCTCGATATGAGGACCACGAAATACCTGAGGATGGAGTTCCGGAAGATATTGAAGGAACTTGGGCTCACGGCCATTTTCGTAACCCATAACCTCCCCGAGGCCCAGGAGATGGCGGATCGGATCGCCGTTCTCGACCGTGGAAGATTGGAACAGATCGGGTCTCCCCGAGAGATCTTTTTCGATCTTCATGGCGAAGGAATTTCGGATTTCTTGGGTTCACCTAACATCCTCGAGTGCGATCGCTACCGTACCCTGGGAAATGGTTTGGTAACGGCAGACTGCAACGGGATGGAGATTATTGTTCCCTATGAGGGGAGTCCGGTAAGGAAAATCGCTATTTCTCCGGGAGATGTTTATCTCTCTCGGAGTAGACCGCCGGGCCCCCATCTCAATCGGTTTCAAGGAGTTATCTCCGAGGTGACTCTCCATGGCTCGGTTATGAGGTTCACCGTGAGGGTCGGCAAGAGGGATATCGTCGCGGAACTTCCGAGGGATATTGCCGAAGCTCAGGATTTGAGACAGGGGGTGGATGCCTTCGTCATATTAAAGTTGAGGTGTTTACGGATTCTGTGAAATCCTTTTTTGAGGCATCCATGGGAGATGTACTTCAAGAATCAATTCGAAAGGCTGGGAAACTGTTTGAGCGTTTGCGGGAGAAATTTGCCGATATTGCTAAGGAAAATGGCTTGGAATACGAAAAGGTCCAGGTCTTTGCCCGGCCGCTAACCCCAGAGGAAGCCATCGGTCGTCCTGAGGAACTCGACTATCCGCTGCTGAAGGGGAAGGAGCGATTGATGCAGGCGAACCTCAAAGGAACGTGCGGCCAGGCCTTCACCGATATGTTTGGGGAGTATGAGGGTACAATTTCGGATATCTTGAGGAGCGAATTGAGGACGAATTTCCACCGGGCCATCTTTGTTTCGACCTTAAACGCGGTGATGAACTATGTTGGATTGATCGATAAAGCCGTCCACTGCAAGGACGATGAGCCAAAACGGTGCAGCCTTGAACTTCTCAGTTACATAAGGGAAGAATTCGACCATCCTAAGATTACCATGGTCGGCCTCCAACCACGAATGGTGGAAGCCTTATCAAGGGCTTTTCCATTGAGGGTGTCGGACCTCGATCCAGACAATATCGGGAAGGAAAAATTCGGCATTCCAATAGAAGCACCACATAAGGCCCGGGACAACCTCCTCTGGTGCGATGTTGGGCTTATTACGGGAACGACCCTCGTGAACAATACTATCGGGGAATTTCTCATTGAAAAGCCGACGATCTTTTACGGAGTGAGCATATCGGGCGCGGCGAAAATTCTGGGCCTTAATCATTTCTGCGCCTACGGCAAGCCTATGTGATAGGGTATCTCCTCCTTTAGATTTTCAGTTCATTCTTTTCACTCAGTGCTTACCTCAAGGCCATAATTCAACGGTGAGGGTTGAACGCCGAACTCAGGTAGATGTATAATCCACCGCAGTGTTCGAAAATCGACCCCGCGTGGCGCCATGTGAGGTCGAGATAATCCATTCGGAAAGTGAAGGAGGTAATGGTGAAATGGCAGATCTAGATGTGTACCGAGGGTATGGAGATGAACTTGAGCGGCAGATACGGTTAAAAACCTTCCCCTTAGCGCTGAAATTGCTTGAAAAAGAGGGCGATATCCCTGAGGGGACGCAGAGACCCCTCAGGGATTTTGGCCATCACTTGTCACTGTGCCAGGCCTTTCAGATTTCGCGCCGGGATGGAATGGCACTCGCGATGCTGAAAGAGGATAATTGGTGCCCTGAACCGGTCATAGGGTACGGGTTGGGAGAACCTCCAAAGTATTTCTTCGCGGGACATAATCGTTACCCGCATGATGTGGAGACTCTGGAAGCCGGAAGCCATTATGCCCAGCAATTTCCCCGCTTGGAAATAGGTAGGTATGTGGGGCTGGTTTCGGCTCCTCTCAGGACAACGAATTTTGAGCCCGATCTTGTCATGATTTATGGTGACTCAGCTCAACTAAGCCTGCTTCTTTTGGCGAGGGAGTTCAAAGAAGGATATGACCTTAAGTGTGCCCTGTCTAGCCATGCTGCGTGTGTTTACGGAGTGGTGCCCGCTGCCAAGAGTGGGGAGTGTCAGGTCGCCTTACCATGCCGTGGCGACCACTACCGCGCAATAGCCGGGGACGATGAAATCATCTTTACAATCCCGAACGGGAGATTGGAAGATTTGATGGCAGGGCTCAGACATGTAAATTCGACTGGTTCTCGATTACCGAGGGGATATACATTATTACCGGAGTATCCTCAGAGGGAGAGTTACGAGAAGATAGCCAAAATGATGGGATACCTTTGAGTGAGGAGCCGGAGTTATGACGTGATTTATCTCTTTCATCGGCTTGGCGTTTATCCGGGCATATTCCTAAAAAAGGGGAATACTGCGATCCGGGGAAGAAGGCCATCACATTGGGTTTTACTCCATAGGGATAAATATCCTTCTTGTTACCATAAAGTACGGTCTAGCGGTCTTTTCGGGCTCCATCATTCTGGCTGCCGATGCTATCCATTTGCTTTCGGACATGGTTTCCTTTGCCACCGGGCTTGTGGGGATTGAAGTCTCCAAGAGGGAATCGAGAAATTCCTGCATAACCCCTTGCTCCGGGAGGAAAAGGGAAACATTCAAGAGACTAAGAGCCTTCCGTGATGTCCTACCTTGGGGCTCGACGGGATTCGGCTGGGTCTGTGTAATGGTTTTGGGTAAAACAGACGAACTCCTGTGATAAAAGATGTAACGTGGGGCAGTGAAAATGGTAAAAGATAGGTATCAATATGAAGCGATGGCGAAATGGACCAAGGGGAAAAGGATGAGGCTCATGCTTAAGAGCCATCCTGATCTGGAAGTCTCCACCCCGCCGGAATTCGGTGGGCCCGAGGGGTTTTTATCTCCGGGAGACCTTTTTGTCGCCTCGGCTTGCACCTGTTATATGACCGCTTTTTTCTCCGTGGCGGAAGGGGCAAGGCTGAATTATAAGGACATAACCTGTAGGGCAGAGGGGACCCTTGAGGAATTGGAGGGAAAGGGATTTCAACTCACCAAGATAGACCTTTACCCTGAATTGACCATCGGAGGTGATGAAGAAGAGGAATGGGCTGAGCGGGTCTTGGAGATGAGCAAGAAGAACTGTCTTGTCACCAACTCGATGGCCTGCGAGGTGGCATTAAATACGACGATACATGTCAAAGGGAGATAGTTGGATTTGTGCTTTAGATTCAAACATCACGGCAATTCTGAGAACCGTGGGTATTTCCGAGTAAAGGCTGTACATTGAGGAGGACAGGAGGAACGATGAAATTCTGTATCATTGGTACAGGGGACGCAGGAGCCATAGCTGCACTTCAGATTCACCGTCTGGATGACAACACCGAGATTCATGTTTTTAGCAGGCGGCAGGAACTAGGAGTTCCGCCATGCGAGATGCCTCTGGTGCTCAGTGGTGCCGTCAGCCGCTGGGAGGACCTTTTCCGTGGATTCCGAGGCGATGAATCTTTCTATAAGAAGAGGAACATAAGTCTCCACTTGAATACCGAGGTTACAAAGATTATCAGGCCGGCAAAATGCGTAATCGCCGGCGAAGAAAGGTATAGTTATGATAAATTGATTTTAGCTTTGGGCGCTTCCCCCATCATTCCTCCTATCTCAGGGCTGGATGGCAGAAACGAATTCACCCTCAGTACTGACCTAGCGGACGGCAGGACTTTGGAAAGGGCTATCCAGCGCTATAAGACTGCCGTTATCGTTGGTGGCGGGTTCATCGCTTTGGAGATCGCTGCGGCACTAAAATCCAGAGGCTACGAAAGGGTTTATCTGCTGGTAAGACGGGATATCATGCGGGCTTATTTAGACGAGGATATGGCAGAGCGATTGAAACAGGTGATCGTGGAAAGCGGCGTGGAATTGATTCTGTCGACCGAAATTAACCGAGTAGAGAGCAAGAATGGAAGGAAACATATAATTCTCTCTGATCAAGAACTGGAGGTGGATTTTATTTTCTTCGGCACGGGGATGGAGCCAAATGTGGAACTGGCTCGAAAGGCTGGCCTTGAGTTAGGGGAGACGGGCGCTATAAGGGTAAACCAATTCCTCCAGACCAGTGACCCCGGCATTTATGCCGCTGGAGATTGCATGGAGAACTGGGAGATTATCACTGGCTCTAAGAGACTTCATCATTTAGCTACAAATGCCATCCGCAATGGTTATATTGCCGGCCGAAATGCTGTCCTGGGTAACAGAATCACGCATGAAGGCACAGTGATGCCCTTCGTGACCAGAATATTCAGGTATCAGGTAGGCTCGGTGGGTTTTACGGAGCGAGAGGCTCGGGAAAGAGGCTTAGATGCGGTGTCGGTGAACGTTAAAACCTCTTGGCTGAGGAAAAGATTTGGGGGCAAGCCGGCCTGGTATAGGCTAATTGGAGAGAGAAAGACGAAGAGCTTGATAGGGGCACAGATAATTTCCGAGGAAATAGTCTCCGGAACGGTTGATAAACTGGCCGTGGCCATCGCTGGTAAGATGCCACTTATGAAACTCGTTCAAGTCGACAGCTGCTACTCGCCTTATGTTCAGGAGGACCAAATTGCGGTTCCCTTGCAAGGGTTAATGGATGCGCTGGGGTAATATTCCTCTCCCACGGTAAATGTGCAGTATGCGAAAGCTGAGTGACTAACTCATGGAAATCAAGGAAACTCCTCGCTGTGTTAAAAAGCTCGTTAAGGCTGAGGTACAATTATAGGTGATCTCGTTAGAGGACGGGGCACTGCCGGATAGTAGAATTTCCCCGTTGCCCAAAGATTTCCATGGTAATTGGAGAAACCCTATGGGGACGGGTTCAGCCCGGAGGGATATAACCTTATTGCTGGAGGGAGGAAAAGCATGCTGGTGGTAGGAGAGAGGATCAATTCAAGCAGGAAGGGTATTGAGCCCGCCATCAGGGAGAGGGATGCTGAATTGATAGCGAGCGAAGCAAGGGATCAGGTTGAGGCCGGGGCCCATGTGGTCGATGTTAACACCGCTACGCTTATGGAGGATGAGGTTGAATCCCTCAAGTGGGCGGTCCAGTTAATTCAGGATTCGGTAAAGGTCCCGGTATGTATTGATACTCCAAATCCAGTCGCTATGGAAGAGGTTCTCCCTATCTGTAACCAGAAAGCAATGGTCAACTCCATCACCGCCGAGGCGGCCCGATACGCCAAGCTGATCCCCTTGGTCCAGGAGTACAAGCACAAGGTGGTTGGGCTCTGCATGGATGATCGGGGAATGCCCGATTCCTCGGCGGACCGAATTCGGATTGCCTCGGAGCTCATCGGGAAGCTTACCAAAGACGGTGTTCCCATTGGGGATATTTACGTCGACCCCGTGGTCACCCCAGTCAGCACGAATACCCAATATGGGATGGCCGTCTTGGATGCCATCGAGGCGATTATGGAGGAGTTTCCGGGGGTTCATACCATCTGCGGCTTGAGCAACCTCTCCTATGGCCTTCCCAACCGCAAGCAGATGAATCAGATGTTCTTGGTCATGGCCATGACCAGGGGATTGGACGCGGTCATCCTGGACCCCTGTGATAAACGCATTATGGCCAATTTGATCACTACAATGACCCTATTGGGGAGGGATGAGTTCTGCATGAACTACCTCACGGCATTCAGGGAGGGGAAATTGGGTTGATGGTGGGAGGACGATCTGTCGTGTATTTCCGTCCTCGTTCCTGATGAATTCATCACGGTGTGTGAGATCGGCCTTCGGGGAACTCTTTCAGCTCGATGAGGACCCCTCCCGCGCTCTTGGGGTGAATGAAGGCCACCCTTGTATTGTGCGCGCCTAGGCGGGGTTTTTCATCGATCATACGGGTGCCTCGCTTCTTCAATTCCTCCACCTCTTTCTCGATATCATCCACCTCGAGGCAAATATGGTGGATTCCAGGACCCCTGGTCTCCAGAAATTTGGCAAGGGGGGAATCTTCGCTTGCGGGCTCAACGAGTTCGATGTTGCTTTCTCCGATTTTCAAAAAGCCGACCTTGGTCTTCTGCTCCGTGACTACTTCCACACCGGAAAGGTCCAATCTCAGCATTTCAGTGTAAAATTTGGCCGTCTCATTTATGTCGTGTACCGCAACGGCGATGTGATCTATCCTCTTTATCATTCCAATAACCTCCCTTGCCGGGGTTGCTTTGTACCGTTCAACGTCTTACGATCTTTTTGATGAACTGAACGATATTCGGTATCGTCGTTCCTGGTTGGAAGATTTCCCTTATTCCGGCTTTCTTCAGTCCGGGAATGTCGTCTACGGGAATGATACCCCCGCCGAAGACCGGAATATCCCCCGCACCTCTCTCCCTTAAGGCCTCAACGACTTGCGGAAAGAGGTGGTTATGGGCCCCGGAAAGGCAACTCAGTCCTATCATATCGACCCCCTCTTGAATCGCTGTGGTCGCTATTTGTTCCGGCGTTTGCCGAATTCCGGTATATATGACCTCCATCCCGGTATCCCGCAGGCCCCTCGAGATGACCTTAGCACCTCGATCGTGCCCATCCAAACCTGGTTTTGCGATAAGGACTCGAATTTTCCTCTCCCCTTTCATACCTCCTCTCCCTAGGGCTTCGACTGAATCCCTTCAGCTTGTTGCCCAAACCCCCTTTCGTTCTCTGAAAAGAATTTTTGACCATTCTAAAGTTTGCTGCACTACAAACCTAAAATTCGCCCTTTGGGCTCAAACATTAGGTTTGCGGCCGTTTCGCTTCACTAAGAATGGTTAACAAAAATTCTTTAATATTCGCTCCAGGAGATTTGAGCAACAGCCCCCCCTTGGTCTGACCCTTGTATGAGCTCAGTCGAAAGTCCGAATGCATTCCTCAGCGAACCTATGAATCGACGGACTTAGGTTTCCCTGTATTCCCCGAAGACACCCCTCAACGTATTCGATATCTCCCCCACGGTAGCATAGGCCCTCACCGCATCCAGAATGAGAGGGACGAGATTCCCATTTCCCTCCGCTACTTCCGTCAGAGCGTCTAATGTCTTTTTGACTCTGTAAGAATCCCTCTCTCCTTTGATTTTTGCCAGTTTTTCCCTCTGATACCTCTCCACCTCGGGGTCTATTTTCAGAATATCCCTGAGGGGTTCTTCCTCAGCGACGAATTCATTCAACCCTACAATAATGAGATCCCTACTCTCGATTCCCTTCTGATAGGCATAGGCGCTGTCCAGGATTTCATTTTGGATGAACCCGGATTCAATGGCCTTGATAGCACCTCCCATTGAGTCGATCTTTTCGATATAGTCGAGGGCTCGAGCCTCGACCTCGTCGGTCAGTCTCTCAAGGGCATATGAGCCCGCAAGAGGGTCCACGATATCCGTTACGCCGCTTTCATGGGCAATGACCTGTTGTGTCCTCAACGCGATGGTTACGGAATCCTCCGTGGGAGTGGCATAGGCTTCATCTCGGGAGTTGGTATGGAGGGATTGGGTACCTCCCAACACGGCCGCCAATGCCTGAAACGCCACCCTGATGATGTTGTTGTCTGGCTGCTGAGGGGTGAGGGTGCACCCCGCCGTCTGAGTATGGAAGCGGAGCATACATGAAGAGTCCTTCTCGGTCCCAAATCGCTCCCGCATGATCCGTGCCCAGAGTCTCCGAGCAGCCCTGAATTTGGCGATTTCTTCCAGGAAGTTGTTGTGACAGCCGAAGAAAAAGGAGAGCCTAGAAGCGAAGGAGTCCACATCCATTCCGGCCTTAATGGCTGCCTCAACGTAGGCGATGCCGTCGGCCAGGGTGAAGGCGACCTCTTGGACGGCGGTGCAACCAGCTTCCCTCATATGGTAGCCACTGATGCTGATGGTATTCCAATGGGGGAGGTGATCTTTGCAGAAGGCGAAGATATCCGTTACGATCCTCATGGATTCCTGGGGAGGAAAGATATAAGTTCCCCGGGCCACGTATTCCTTGAGGATCTCGTTCTGAGTCGTACCCCTCAGGGACTGGGGTTTCACGCCTTGCTTTTCGGCCACGGTGATATACATGGCCAAGAGGATGGCTGCCGTGGCATTGATAGTCATGGACGTGGAGACCTTGTCCAGGGGGATTTTCTGGAAAACGGTCTCCATGTCCGCCAAGGTATCGATGGCTACACCGACCTTTCCCACCTCACCTACGCTCAATGGGTGATCGGAATCGTACCCGATCTGGGTGGGTAGGTCGAAGGCCATGCTGAGGCCTGTCTGACCGTGGTCTAGGAGATATCGATACCGCTTATTGGTCTCCTCCGCTGTGGCAAAGCCTGCGTATTGTCTCATGGTCCAGAATCGCCCCCGGTACATCGTCGGCTGCACACCCCTCGTAAAGGGATAATCACCTGGAAAGCCCAGTTTTTCTGAATAATCGAATTCTTGCAAGTCCAGGGGGGTGTAAAGCCGGTTCAATTCGATTTCCGAGGTTGTTTTAAAGTTCTCCCTTCTCTCGGGAAATCGTTGGATGATGTTGGCCAGAGTCGTTTCTTCCCATCTCTTGAGTTCGCGTTTCGGGTCCGGTTTCCCCTTCATGGCAGCTCCCTTTTTGGGTTTACTATGTGGCCATCCTTTTTACTCTTACTTTTGAGATCGTTGAAAAAGTGGAGAAGGGAGTTCTGAGCGCGAATTAAAGATTTTTTCGCTAACCATTCTTGATGAAGCGAAACGGTTGCAAATTCAATGTTTGAGCCTGAAAGGCGAGTTTTAAATTTGCAGTGAAGCGAACTTTAGAATGGTCGAAAAAATATTCCTGAGCGGCGATGAACTCCTTTCTCAAAGATCCTTTGCCCATCGAGTCGAGGGCGTGACCCAATGTTCGTTCAACTCACTATGGTGGATTCAGAGCGGTATGTTTCCGTGTTTTTTGGGCGGATTGGAGTCAACTTTGTTCTTCAACATTTCCAAAGCCAGGATGAGCTTGGGCCTCGTATCTTCGGGACGAATCACCTCATCGATATACCCCAGTTCTGCAGCTCTGTAGGGGTTGGAGAACTTCTCGTCATATTCGTTCATCAGCTCCTGTTTCCTCTTTCTCGGATCTTTAGCCCTGTCGATTTCCCTCTTGAAGATGATTGGCACGGCCCCTTCAGAGCCCATCACGGCGATCTCGGCCGTTGGATAGGCATAGTTGATGTCGCCTCGCAGATGTTTGCTGGACATCACGCAATAGGCTCCTCCGTATGCTTTTCTTGTGATCACCGTGATCTTTGGTACCGTGGCCTCGGAGTAAGCATAAATGAGTTTGGCACCATTTCTTATGATCCCCCCGAATTCCTGAGCAGTCCCTGGGAGGAAACCCGGAACGTCCTCAAAGGTGATGATGGGAATGTTGAAGGCATCCAGAAATCGGACGAAGCGGGCCCCTTTTATAGAGGCATCAATATCAAGACACCCAGCAAGCCAGTTGGGTTGGTTGGCAACGATTCCCACGGGCATTCCATTGAGTCTCGCGAATCCGACGACGATATTCCTGGCGAAGTACTTATGGACCTCGAAGAAATGATGGTCATCCACAACGCTATTGATGATTGTTATGATGTCGTAGGGCTTTTTCGGGTCGTCCGGGACAACCGCTTTGAGGGAATCATCGGTTCGCTGTGGATCATCGGTGCAGTCAATGGTGGGCGGCTTTTCCCGGTTGTTCTGCGGGAGGTAGCTGAGGAGCTCCTTTACCATGTGGATCGTGTGCTCGTCATCTTCCCCCGCGAAATGGGCGACGCCGCTCTTGATATTGTGGGTCATCGCACCCCCCAGCTCCTCATCGGTTACCTCCTCATGGGTCACGGCCTTGACCACTTTGGGCCCAGTGATGAACATGTAGCTGCTTTTCTTGCTCATGAAGACGAAGTCCGTGAGGGCAGGGGAATAGACGGCACCTCCAGCACAGGGCCCCAAGATGACCGAAATCTGTGGAATTACTCCGGAGGCCAAGGTATTCCTCAGAAAGATATCCGCATATCCCGCCAGGCTTCCCACCCCCTCCTGTATCCGTGCCCCGCCTGAGTCATTGAGACCGATAAGGGGCGCGCCATTCTTCAACGCCAGCTCCATTACCTTACATATCTTTTCAGCGACAGTTAAGCTCAACGTGCCCCCCAGCACGGTAAAATCTTGGGCGGACACGAAGACTAACCTCTCATTGATTTTCCCATATCCGGTTATGACGCCATCACCGAGGAATTTCCTTCCTTCCATGTCGAAATCCCTGCACCGGTGGGTTACAAAACGATCGAGTTCCACAAAGGTTCCTTTATCCAGAAGAAGATCGAGCCTCTCCCTCGCTGTCAGTTTTCCTGCTTCATGTTGCTTTTCAATTCGGTTTTTGCCACCTCCTAAGAGGGCCTCCTTATTTCTCCTGTCCAGTTCTTTCCTCATCTCCTTGATTCCCATAGGCTATTCCCCCTTTATTGTGGATATCAGGAACTCCTCTTTAACTCCCCTTCCAATATCTCCTGCACTATGGAATAGGGATTAGCTTTTCTCCGTTTCAAGTCATCGATGATTTTATCCAACCTCTTATCCTTGGTCAGCCTCTCCACGATCGTATCCCTCAATTCAGTGTCGAGGATGCGGAGAAATTCCCACTTCGTCCGTTCAAGAATTTTCTTCTGGAAGTGATCGCTGGCCATGAGCTTCTCTCTGTGCCTGTACATCCCATAGACTAACTCGAAAATCCCCTTGCCCAAGACGGCCTCAGTCTTAAAGATGGGGGGCATCCAGCCATCCTCCCTCTTAGGACTCATCTCTAAGGTAGCCCGCAGTTCCCTTTCTAGGCTATCTGCCCCTTCCCTCTCACACTTGTTAATCACGAAGATATCCCCAATTTCTAGTATCCCTGCCTTAATGGCCTGAATATCGTCTCCCTGTCCGGGAACCAACACCACAACAGAGGTGTGGGCCGAATTGACGATATCAACTTCGTCCTGGCCGACTCCAACGGTCTCCACGATGACGATATCCTTGCCCATGGCATCCATGACCTTGATGATATCATTGGTCGATCGAGATAATCCACCTAGACTTCCCCTCGTTGCAACGCTTCGGATGAATACCCCATCGTCAATGCTATGCCTCTGCATTCGAACGCGGTCTCCTAAGATGGCCCCTCCGGTAAACGGACTCGTTGGGTCTACGGCGACAATTCCCACGGTTTTTCCCTCCTTCCGGAGGATCTCCACGGCCTTGTCTACCAGGGTACTCTTTCCTGAGCCGGGAGGGCCCGTTATGCCGATGATGTAGGCGTTTCCCGTTTTTGGATAGATCTTCTTGAGCTCTTCCATGGCGTTAGGCATGCGATCATCGATATCCCTCATCAGCCTGGAAGCTGCCCTAATATCGCCCCGAAGGATTTTTTCCGCCAAACTCATCCGTAACCCATTGGTATAGGACAGAAGGTTCAACTATGTGTAGTGGCTTAAATAGTTGTGCATAATTCAAACAAGGATTAAATCCTAAATCGACTCGGCCGAGCCTTCGATAAACTCAGGCCCCGAGCTAGTCGAGGGGGGCTTCGAGTGAGCCTCAGCCGAACTCCTCGTCGCGGGCCGAATATCTAGATCCTAAACGTTTTGGTCATTTGATCATTAGTGCTTTGTATTTGTTTAGGGCTTAGTATTTTGTGTTTAGTATTTCCCTTTAAGGGCTTAGGTCATTTGAATTTGTTTAGAGTTTAGAAATTAGAATTTGCCTGTATTCTTTCCCATACGCAAGTATTTATGTCGTCACATAGAGAAATGTGCTCCCCATTACCGTTCTTGGGGGATGCCTATAAAGCCCTTCCGGGAACACCGATATGTCGCGCGATGACGATCCTCTGGACTTCAGAAGTCCCTTCGCCTATGTCTAAGAGTTTCTGATTTCGGTAATGTCTCTCGACGGGGTATTCCTTCATCAAGCCATATCCGCCGTGGAGTTGAACGGCTTGGTTGGCAACGCGATGATACGTTTCGGAACAGACCAGTTTTGCCATGGCAGATTCCTTAGAAAATGGGCGTTTCCTGTCGGCGAGCCAGCAGGCCTTATAAAGAATCAGCCTGGCCATTTCGATTTCGGTATACATGTCCGCCAGTTTAAAGGCATTGACCTGAAATGAGCCAATGGCCCTCCCGAACTGTCTCCTCTCGCGAGCATATTTCATGGCGCACTCAAAAGCCCCTTGGGCTCCACCCAGACCCATGGCACCGATGCTGAGCCTTCCCCCGTCAAGGGTTTCCAACATCTGATGGAACCCTTCGCCTCTGTTTCCGAGAAGGTTCTCCTTGGGAACCCGACAGTCCGTGAAGGAGAGCTCTCCTGTGTTGGAGGCTCGCCAAACCATTTTACCATGCATGGGTTTTGCTTCAAATCCCGGGGTCCCGTTTGGGACTAAAATGCAGGAGAGCTCCTTGGCCGTATCCTGCTTCTTGTCTGTTACGGCTTGCAACACACAGACGGCACTGATCTCCGTCGAGGAGTTGGCGATGAAGATCTTATTCCCGTTGATGACCCAATGGTCATCTTCCAACGTAGCCGTCGTGCTGGTAGCTCCTGCATCGGAACCGGCATTGGGTTCGGTCAGTCCAAAGGAGGCCAATGTTTTCCCCGCAACCAGGTCGAGGAGCCACTGCTTTTTCTGGTCATCATTTCCGAAATGGTAAATGGGGAAAATTCCCAGTGAACATCCCGCGGCCAAGGTTGCCGCCTGGGACCCATCGAACTGAGCGATTTCCTCGGTTGCGATGATATAGGAGAGATAGCCCATATCCGATCCGCGGTATTGCTCCGAAACACATAGGCCGAATAGTCCCAACTCTCCCATGCGGTTGGTCAATGGGACGGAGAATTCCTCCTTATCATCCAGTTCCTGGGCGATGGGGGCGATCTCCTTTTCCGCGAAGGTCCTGATCATCTTACGAACCATCTCTTCCTCTTCGGTTAGATCGAAATCCAAAGCCATCGAACCCTCCTCATTTACCACCCGCTGAGAAAGGGGTAAATTAGGCCAAAAGACCCCTCGAAGCCTCTTTCTACTTCTTCGGCCTGATATTGCGGCGGATCCAGTTCACCGCTTCCGCTATTGACGTTCCTGGGATAAAAACCTCCTTTACATCCGTCTCCTTGAGCCTGGGGATGTCCTCCTCTGGGATGATGCCGCCGCCGAAAACCACGATGTCATCAGCGCCCTTTTCCTTCAAGAGCTCCACAACACGGGGGAAGAGGTAGTCATGGGCTCCGCTTAAGCTGCTGAGGCCGATGCCAGCCACATCCTCCTGAACGGCGGCTGCCACGATCTGCTCCGGGGTTTGGTGAAGTCCCCGTATAGATAACCTCAAAGCCCGCATCCCGAAATCCTCGTGCGATGATTTTGGCTCCCCGGTCGTGGCCGTCCAGCCCCGGTTTGGCCACCATAATCCGCATTTTCCGTTCAGGACTCATTTTCCCTTTCCATTCATACCATTTTTAATCTATCACCCACGGCCGTATTGATGTGGCACAATCTCTGGAAGGGTGGAAAAGGAAGCTCTGAGCGCGAATCAAAATTTTCTCGTTAACCATTCTTAGTGAAGCGAACTGTAGAATGGTCAAAAAAACTTTTTGAGCAGCGATGAGCTCCTTTCTCACTTTTCCTTAATCTCTGGAGATATCTTCTCTCCTCCGTTACCTCATTCAGAACATTCCTGGATCCGTGTAAGTCCCGAAAACCTCCCTGAAGACATCGCAGACCTCCTGTAAGGTGGCATATTCCCTCACAGCGTTGATGATAGAGGGCATGAGGTTTTCGTCCCCTTCGGCCGCTCCCCTGAGTTTCTTCAAGTGTTCTCTCACCTTTTGTCCGTTCCTCATCTCCTTCACTTCCCGCAGCCTCTTCAATTGTCTTCTTTCAATTTCCGGGTCCATCTTCCACATGGTGATGGGAGGATGATCGGTTACGTATTTATTAACCCCCACAACCATCTTTTTTCCCTCATCGACCAGCTTCTGGTATTGATACGCGGCTTCCGCAATTTCCCCTTGGGGGTACCCCTTTTTTATGGCCGCCAGCATTCCTCCCATGTCGTCGATTTTTTGTATGTATACCAGTACTTCTTCCTCTATTCGGTTGGTCAGTGCTTCAGCGAAGTAAGAACCCGCCAAGGGATCAATGGTACTAGCCACCCCCGTCTCCTCTGCCAAGATCTGCTGGGTCCTCAGGGCAATGGTGGCAGCCTCCTCCGTGGGAATCGCATAGACCTCATCGAGGGAGTTGGTGTACAGTGACTGGGTTCCCCCCAGTACGGCGGCAAGGGCTTCATAAGCGGTTCGGACAATATTGTTGTAGGGCTGTTGAGCGCTCAGCGAACATCTGGCTGTCTGGGTATGAAACCGGAGCATCATTGAGCGGGGATTCTTGGCCTTAAACCTCTCCTTCATAATCCGAGCCCATACACGCCTGGCCGCCCGGAATTTGGCAATCTCCTCGAAGAAGTCGATGTGAGAATCGAAGAAAAAGGAGAGCCGGTGGGCAAAATCGTCCACCCCCAATCCCCTTTCCAAGGTCGCTTCGACGTAAGCAATCCCATCAGCCAGGGTGAAGGCCAGTTCTTGGGCTGCCGTAGATCCGGCTTCCCTGATATGATATCCGCTGATACTGATGGTATTCCACCGGGGAACTTCCTGGGTGCAGTATTGTATGGTGTCGACGATGAGCCGCATCGAGGGCTGAGGGGGAAGCATTAAGGTCTTTTGGGCGATGAACTCCTTGAGCATGTCATTCTGTATAGTTCCCCCGATCTGCCTCTTACTTGCCCCCTGTTTTTCCGCCACGACGATGTACATGGCCAAGAGAATAGAGGCCGGGGGATTGGTGGTCATCGAAGTGGTGACTTTGTCCAGGGGGATCCCATCTAAAAGGATCTCCATATCCTTGAGGGTATCCACGGCCACCCCGCATTTCCCGATCTCACCCCTGGCCATCGAGGAGTCGCTATCGTACCCCATGAGGGTAGGGTAGTGAAAGGCAATGGATAGCCCCGTTTCTCCATGTTCCAGTAGATAGTGAAACCGCTGGTTTGTCTCCTCCGGTCCTCCTAATCCGGAGAACATTCGCATCGTCCAAATCTTTCCTCGGTACATCGAGGGTTGAACCCCTCGGGTGTATGGATAGACACCGGGAAAGCCGATATTCCTTGAGTAGTCTATATTCCCGATGTCTTGTGGGGCGTAGAGCCTCTTTATCTCCATATCGGAGAAGGTCGAAAATCGTAATTGCCTCTCGGGGACCTCCGAAAGGGTTTTGCCCAAGTCCTCTGTCCACCTCTTTTTCTCATCTCCGATTTTCTTCAAATGGTCTTCCCGAAACATTGGAACCCCCTTGTGAAGGATTGAGACCCAAAATCTTGGAGAAAGTTGCTCTTCGCTGTTCAAAAATATTTTTTCGACCATTCTAAAGTTCGCTTCACTGCAACCTCAAAACTCGCCTTCCGGGCTCAAACATTGAGTCTGCAGCCGTTTCGCCTCACTAAGAATGGCCAGCGAAAAAATCTTAATTCACGCTCAGAGCTTCTTTTTCTCGTTTTTCAGTGGGTTAACGGTAGCTAAATCTCAATTCCCTTCCTGGAATGGGTACCTTTCTTATAATAGTGCTTTACCTCTATCATCTCCGTAACGAGGTCTGCCCTGTCAATCAACTCAGCTTTTGCGTCTCTCCCCGTGAGGATCAGTTCCACATGATCTGGCCTGGAATCCAGGAGGTTCAGTAAAGCATCGAGGGAGATGAGGCCATAATCCACGGCCACGTTGATCTCATCCAACACCACGATATCATACTCTCCTTCCTCAATAATCTCCTTTGCCAGTTGGAAACCCTTCCGGGCTAATTCGATATCGACTGGATCGGGGTTATTTCGATCGACGAAAGTCTCCCGGCCCATCTGGTTGATGACGAGATTAGGGGAAAGCTGACGGGCCATTTCTACCTCACCATACCGGATATTCCCCTTCATGAATTGGATAATATAGACCCTGAGGCCATGGCCGAGAGCCCGCATGGCCAGCCCCAGGGCGGCTGTGGTCTTCCCCTTTCCCCCACCGGTATAGACCTGCACCATCCCCTTCGTTTTTCCTTTTCCATTTTCACGGTAACCCTCATCCATGGTCACACCTCCAGGAACATTGGGGGATCCGATGGTTCCCCGTTATGCCATCATCTCGATCTGAACAAGAACCTGTTCAGTTGTGAACCCCTTCACCGTAACAGCCTTGACCGGACAGATGGAGTGACAGGCCCCGCATCCTTCACACAAGGCGCGGTTTACGGTCATATATCCTCGGTATACATCCATTTTCAGGGCTTGATGTACTAGCACACTAATTCGGTAACATTTTGGAGTTTATCAAAGGGAGTTATATAGTTCAGCCCTCCGTGTCTTCTAAGGTGATTGTATTCAAAAAGGA
>Ga0209427_10001607_pt1 | contig 26209 bp, 24 predicted proteins | sample DeeMarSWOR136_30_FD_187465 | JGI IMG/M metagenome (GOLD analysis project Ga0209427, IMG submission 187465) | Marine sediment microbial communities from White Oak River estuary, North Carolina - WOR-1-36_30 (SPAdes) (version 2) | ecosystem: Environmental > Aquatic > Marine > Intertidal zone >...
GTTCGAGCTCATGAAGCCGCTTGCCATCAAGAAAATAAGCACGAGCACCACATAAGTCTGCTCGACGCTTCAATTCATTTAGTGTTTCTACTCCGGACGAACTCCTCGCCAGAATAACCTTACCAGACTCCTTTAGGGTCAGCCGTCGCTCCCGACAGAATTCCTTCATGAGGCGGTTCCCTTCTACGCAAAACTTAGCCTTTAGCGTATCGCTGGTATAATAGATACCAGCATGGAGGACTCCACTGTTCCGACCACTGGCGTGTAAGCCTAAAGAACTCTCTTTCTCAAGGAGTATGATGTCCTCGGCTCCTCGTTTTATGAGTTCACGGGTGATTGTAAGCCCTGTAATGCCTGCCCCTACAATTAGCACCTGACACTGGTTTTGTCTCACTACAACAAGACCTCCTCGCCATCGCCGGTCACACGCCTCAAGCCCTGATGGTCCCCCAGCAGCATTCGAGCTGCTAGCGACCGTTAGTATAATACATAGGTTATACTGTGGACAATCTGCCAACTGTCGAAGGGAGGAACATTGGCTCCGCTTACAATCACACAATGCTAGCCGTCTATATTTGCGCTAACAGATAATCGAGCTTGGCTAAACCAGCTTCAGGACAGGTATTTTGTTCTTCTACCCATCGTCTCAATATGGCAATTGCCTGACCCGATTCAATAGTTTCTCTGGCTTTGTTTAATCCTTCTTTGAAATCCTTCACTTTGCCCATCAAGTACAGAATAGGCGCTGTGTTTAGACAGACAATGTCACACTTCGGACCGTGTTCTTTGGCACATAATATACTGAGAAAATTCAGAGCTTCCTCCTCTATATTTGCCGATGGTAAGAGGTCTTCATAGGTGGCACGCTGGATACCAAAATCTTCAGGGAAAAGACTGTAGTTAGTAATCCGCCCGTCTTCATGTAATTCTGCAATTTTCGTTTCACCGATGGAAGAAATCTCGTCCATACCTTTAGTGCCATCTGCGTTTAAGCCGTGAACGACGAGGGCTCTCCTGTAGCCAATCTCTTTCATTAATCGGGCAACAGGTTCTGTCAATACCTTAGAATAAACTCCTCTTACACCATATCTGGGTAAGGCAGGATTAGCCAGGGAAGCAGCTATATTAAGAATGGTGCCAAAGCGAATCTGCGATAAGATTCGCCCCAGGGCTTGAGGATGAACCATAGGGCTCATGCCGTTAAAAATACCGATGCCTACCTTTTCAATACTGTGTTTGACAGTTTCCACATCACACTCCACATCAACCCCAAAGGCTTCCACTATATCAACGGCTCCACATGTGGAGGTAAGAGCTCTGGCTGCGTGTTTAGCCATATAGATGCCGTTAGCCGCGGCCACTATAGCTGCCGCCGTGCTGATATTGAATGTCTTTAATTCATCCATTCCTGTACCGCAATTCTCAACCAGAGGCTCAGGTGTAAGTGGGTTCACCTTCATTGTATCTATTTCGAAAATAGCATCCCAGCTTCCCGCAATCTCTTCCGGCGTTTCTCCCTTAGCCGTGAGGACTACTAGGAAGGCTCCCTGTTGTAGGTCCGGTTGTTCATTGAGGAGTACTTGATAAAACATCTCCTTGGTTTCCTGGCGTGTCAGGTTTCTCCCTTGTACTACCTCAGATACTTTCTTGCCAAATTCTTTTAGCATTTTATCGTCAGACATATCTATTACCTCCAATTTAGAATTCTGTTACTACCACTTTCATGCCACTATGCTCCATTAGGCAACCGATTCCCTCATGGATTGCTTCTAATGGTATTCGTTTAGTGACCAGCCAGTTAACGTTTAACTGCCCCGAAGCCATAAGCTCAAGGGCAACACGGTTCTGGTCTGCCGTGCAGCCGTAGGCTCCCACCAAGGTGATTTCGCGGTAATGGAGAAAGTTAGCATCCAAATGAAGCTGGCTCTTCTCCGGCGGTAAACCTGAGAAAAAGCAAACCCGCCCACGTGGCGCAAGAAGCTCCAAGATAGGATAGTCTATGGCAGAGTCTGGGCAAGCCAACATGATTACATCGACTCCCCGGCCTTCTGTTTCTTCTTTCACAACCTCCTTTAGATTTTCTTTGGACACATTAATTAAACGAGAAGGTTCTGCGGTAATGGACATCATAAGCCGCTTTAGAGACCTTTCGGCAAGTAGAATCTTCCTGACTCCTTTAGCCCGGGCTAGCATGGTATGGAGACAACCCATTGGACCGGCCCCCAGGATAAGCACCGCATCTTTACTGTCCAGGCGCACAAGCTCCTGACTATTCAGGCAACAGGCTAGAGGCTCAGCAAAAGTGGCTTCCACGAAAGTGAGTCCAGACGGAATCAGATTTACAGCGCCACAGGCTACACTTTCAGCAGGTACCGCAAGATACTGGGCAAACCCACCGTGATGAGTAAAACCAAGAATACCTATGTGGTCGCATTGATTGGACGCTCCTTGCTGGCAGGCAGGACACTTACCACAAGTTATCCCAGGCGCAATCTGCACCCGCTCTCCACTTCTAAAGGGAATATCACCTGTACCAGTTTCAGTTACCACTCCGGCAACTTCATGCCCTAGAATACGTGGGTAGATTAGGTCCCGCTGCCCGTGTCTGAACATCTTTATATCTGTAGCACAAATTGAGCACGCTTCCACTTTAACAACAAGCCCTTTTAGCGGGGGTTCAGGGTCAAGAACTTGGCTAATAACCAACTGCCCAGGGGATTCCAACAGCGCCGCTTTCATAGATTATTTTCCTTAAGAATTCGTTTATATAAAAAATCCCTAAACCAAATTTAGTTTAGGGATTTACCATCTCCCTCAAACCCTTCCCCGAAGGTCTGACAGATTTGCTGGTAGGTCTTCTGGCTTTTGGCTCCTCCTACTCCTTGAAGTCTTCCCACTCCGTTAAAACGAAACAGTGACATCCTCTCAAGTTTCGTCCCCAATCACAGCGGCGGGACCGCACCCGACTTCCACGGGTTTCCCTGTTAGGCTTTCACCCGAAAGCACCAACAAATTTCTATTGAATTGTTAATTATATTTTAGCTAACTAAGTTAAATTTGTCAACCAGGCAGGCAAACGTTGTGCTGAGTTGTAACTAAAGAAGAATAGGTAATAAAAATTATGCTTGAGGCTTACCTGGTTATTGTAACTACAGGACCTAGACGATTTCCCAATCTCTGTAGCCTTGTTGAATAAGGGCTAAATATTCTTTTGAAGGTTGTGTTTCCTCTAGTTGTCCAGACTTGATATAGGTTATTGCTTTGATAGGCTCGCCGTCTTCATCAAATACCGTGATATTAAATCTGTTATATTGGCTGGGATAACCTTCGTAGCTGTCCAATCGCTTTAAATCCCTGTCCGAAACCTCATAAATAGCTCCGAGAACCCTCTCTCCCCGGAAAGACTTGATACTGGCGACTCCACCTCGCCACTGCCGGGACCAACCGGCAAACACCAGCTTGTAATTATAGAGGGTAGCTATAAACATGGGCTGGCTGTCCGGGCAGCGTTCTAGCATCTGTTTTGTGTTGAGATTGGAACCATAGGCAAAATAATACATTGTCCTTTTATTGTCCAGTCATTGACTGCCCTGGAGAGTCGCCAAAATAAACCTTGGTGTGGGGCCAGGGAATTTCGATGCCTTCGTCGTCGAAGGCTTTCTTGATTCTCTTTCTCAATTCCCCTGTCACAGCCCACTGCTGGAGGGGCTTAACATCGCCCAAAACCTTAATATCTATCCCCGAATCGCCCAAGTTATCTACCCTCAGTACTTGAGGTGCACTTCTAATAAGATGGCTCCAGTTCTCATCGGCAGCCAGTTCCTGTCCTACGCGATTCAAAACGTTTATAGCGTGGTCAAGATTTGTGCCATAGGCTACTGAGACATTGAGGTTAACTCTTGAGAAATGCCTTGTGTAGTTACTGGCTATCCTAATCTCACCATTTGGTACATGGTGGACAATGCCATCCAGATCCCGTAGCACTGTCTTCCTCAGGTTTATTTCTTCCACTAGGCCTGCTATGTCTGCTATTCTGGCGACATCTCCCACACGGTACTGGTTTTCCAGAATAACAAAGAATCCAGCAATCAAATCTTTAACCAGATACTGGGCACCGAAGCCAATGGCTATACCAGCGACACCCAAGCCAGCCAGGGCTGGTCCAATAGGTACGTCTACTTCGGCCAGAATCATAAAGACGACGATTATGGCAATGAGAATCTTACTTAATCCCATCAAGACAGAGGTAAGGGTATCCGTCCTTTTCTTGATTCCCTCCTTGCTTTCCCCTTTGGTCTTAATAATACTACGACGCAACAGCGGTGGGAGAAGCTTTTTCAGGGCGAACCATAGCCCAATTCCTATTAATACTATGACAAGAATACGCGTACCATGCTGCAATAGCCAATCTGTTATAGGCGTCCAATCAATCATTGTGAACCTCCCCGACAAGATTCTAACTGCTTAATATATACCCATTCTACGCTGACTGCTCTCTGGGGGCAAGTAGCTGGTCTCGTTCATATGATTAGTGACACATGACTCTCCTTTTTGTCATTGCGAAGCACCCACCCTCTCGTAATTGCGAGGAGAGGTTTTAGGGGGAGTCCCTTCCCATTGTCTTTGCGAGGAGTGCAACGACGAAGCAATCTCGGAGGAGGGGGGAACGGCAGGATTGACACGTCCTTTCCGTCATTGTAAGGAGACCATTCCTCTCGTAATTGCCAGGAATGCTCCACCACCGAGATTGCCACGCTTCGCTGGCAATGACATTACTTTTTGTATGGGATTACCACGACTTTATCCTTCACCAAAGGATGAAGGACTCGCAATTACACTGAAACGATGATAAGGCGTGCTACATTCTAAGTAACATAGTGTCACCCATCTGTCTGAACTAGCTAAGTGGGGAGAGACAAACCAGGATGACAAGCGAACAAACTGCTATAGGATGCAGTTAGCTAATGAGCTTATGAGAAGTATAGAAGCCGATTTCTAACGTCTGGTTCACTAAAAATACCCTTCATTACTGCCAATTTCACAATCTAGACTTCTGTCTATCAGGAACCCACAGCTTTGTTACTCTTACTTCTTGTCCCTGCACATAAAGTGAAATGATTATGGTAAAATCTCTTAATGGCTTCGGTTTAAAAAAAGTAAATTGGATATATAGGTATTATAGGAGGTGTTACTTAATGAGCGCGGCTATCTCTATCATCATACCGACCTACAATGAAAGGGATAATGTCATTGCTCTGGTTGAACAGATTGACCGTGCACTGTCTGACTATAAGTACGAAATTGTTTTCATTGACGATAACAGTAGTGATGGCACCGCTGAGCTGGCTGCGGCTTTATCACCTAAATACCCGGTTCAGGTAATTGTGCGCAAAGACAAGAGAGGTTTGGCATCAGCCGTGGTTGATGGACTGGGGTATGTTAAGAGTGAAGTAATAGGAGTAATGGATGCCGACTTACAGCATCCGCCTGAGGTTATACCCGAGCTAGTTAAAGAACTAGGGAGTGGAGCTGATGTGGCCATCGCTAGTCGTTACGTAGAAGGGGGAGGCTGTGAGGGCTGGGGATTAATGAGGAGGATAATCTCAAAAGGAGCCATATTCTTAGCCCACCTGCTGTTACCATCGACCAGAAAGGTTAAGGACCCTGTGTCAGGCTTCTTTATGTTCAAGCGGCAGGTGGTAGCTAATGCTGACCTGAAGCCCACTGGCTATAAGATACTTTTGGAAATATTAATGGAGGGGGAATTCCAGAGCGTAGCCGAAGCCCCCTATATTTTTAGAACCAGGAGTATGGGAGAGAGCAAACTGAATGCCCGACAACAGATAGACTATCTGAAACATATCTATAGTCTTATGAGGAGAAAGGGTGAACTACTGAGGTTCGCCAAGTTCTGTTTGGTCGGGCTGATTGGCATACTGGTTAATATAGGACTGTTGTGGCTACTGACAGAATTTGCTGGTCTCTTCTACCTTCTATCGGCAGCCATCAGTATAGAGTCCTCTATCATCTCCAACTTTGTCCTCAACGACTACTTAACTTTCCCCGACCGCCGCTTGCCCGGAGCAAAGTCATTCTTCAGTCGCCTATTAAAATTTAATTTAATATGTATAGCTGGCTTGGGGGTCAACATGGGAGTACTCTGGTTGCTGACCGAGGTCTTCGGGATATACTACCTTGTCTCTGAGCTGGGCGGAATAGTGGCAGCCACACTTTGGAATTATCTGTTTAATACTTGGTGGACATGGAAATAGTAAAAAAATTACGGCATCAGTTGGGCAGATGGGAATATACCGGGCTTTGCCTGTTAGTGCTGCTCACACTGGTTATGCAATTCAGCACCATTATGCAGCCCAACGAGCCTGTCTTTGATGAGCAATACTATATTACTGATGCCAGGCATATTCTACAGGGTGAGGGCACGGCTCGTACTGAACATCCACCGCTGGGCAAATTGTTCGTCACTTTTGGCATGTTCCTGTTTGGTGACAATCCCTTCGGCTGGCGGTTTTTCTCAGTTTTATTTGGAGCGGTTTGTATCGTTCTTTTCTACCTGATCTGTCGCCGACTAGCGATGTCCAAGGAGTCCTCCTTATTAGCCGCTTTTCTGCTATCTCTTGAAAACCTGTGTTTCATTCAGGCTAGTGTGGCTATGCTGGATGTCTATAGTTTAGCTTTTATGCTGGGCTCGTTCTGGCTTTACCTCAAGGGACGGTATCTACTTTCAGGAATATCAGTGGGGCTGAGTGTTCTAGCTAAGCTAAGTGGCGCTCTGGCACTGCCAGTCATCCTGCTTCACTGGTTTTTCACCAATAGGGCACGCCCCAGGAAATTTTTATCCTCAATGCTATTAGCACCAGCATCATTCTTCTTACTAATGCCCCTGCTTAATCTTATCATTTGGCGTAATGCTAGTTGGCATCCGTCTTTCAATCCCATTGAGCAGACGCAAACCATGCTGAGGATATCAAGTATGTCTACTTTTGCCCAATATCCTTCAGAAATGCTCAGCCGTCCCTGGGACTGGATATTACAACCCAAAATTCTTACCTACTGGGTAGACCCTCACTATGTTGCTATGATTAGCCCTAGTATCTGGGCTCTTATTATTCCTGTAGTACTCTATATCACCTTCAGGGCAATAAAAGGTAACAGCGTTGCTCTTTTCAGCCTATTATGGTTTGCCAGCACCTACTTAATCTGGATACCGGTAAGCCTTATTACTGATAGAATAAGCTACATTTTCTACTTTTATCCTACCATAGGGGCAATATGTATCGGTCTCGCTCTTGGGTTATCTCAGCTATGTGATATTGGTAGGACTGGGCAAATGGGCAGGCTCAGAAGGGTAGCGAGACTGGCAATACCAGGCTTTTTACTGCTTCATCTGGCTGCTTTTATTATCCTGACGCCGGTGTCCTACTGGTGGAAACTGCCAGCCTGCGTTGCCCTGTATATCCTTGCCCGACTCTTTCTAAAGATGGATAAATCGCCATCTTTGGAGGGTCAATATAGCCAATAAATAAGTCAATCATCCTGGCGTAGCATGTACAGTTTAGTTGCGTTTCATATCTGGTGGCGGTAAATAGTACCGCCGGTGGCGATAATTTCATTACCAATATCAATGAGTTTCTGGAACGATTTCTGCGACTTGGAGACTTCCTCCACTAGGTCGACTACTGAGTGGGTTATCAAAGCCCTAAATCCTCTGGAATATAGAACCCCTTTTAGTCCCTTTTCGACTGCTTGCTGACTGAAGAAGGCAGATGCGTAATAATTCCCCCCGGTGATACAGTCTCGAGCTGTCTTGGCATCGGCTTCAGCCTAGTCGAGCCACCGCAGACCCTCTCTCAGATTATTGTTTATTACTTCAAACCTTACCCAACTTATTTTAACACTTCTTATGAACTGTAGTCAGTATTATAGGAAAAGTCTCTACCTAGCGAAAATATCCGCCAGGCTGTGCCTTATATCTCCAGGGCTTAGCCGGCTCCCCCTGTTAGTAGGAGTCTACTCATTATAGTCCCCTTATAGCTCAACTTCGGCATCATCCCCGACCATAAGCCTCATAGCTTTGCTTGGCTCTGCCCCTTGCTTAAGCTTGACTCTTTTTCCCAATAGACTATCCTCGAGTCGTGCTATGCCATAAATGTGGCAATTTTCCAAGATAACTGAATGCTCTACACATGAGTTCTCTACTATTGTGCTCTCGCCTATACTGGTGAAAGGTCCTATAAAGGAATTCCTAATCTTACACCCTTCTGCAATGGAGACAGGCCCTCGAACAGTACTGTTTACTACCTGTGCCCCCTCTTCGACCTCGACCCTTCCCATTATTTGGCTTGTAGGGTCGATTTCCCCTTTTACATTTCGCTTGAGGTACTCGTCTAACACCACGCGGTTTGCCTCTAAAAGATCATCTTTCTTCCCGGTATCCAGCCACCAACCCTTGAGTACGTGGCTTCTAACTCTCTTGCCCATGTCCAGCAGTTTCTGAATAGCATCGGTGATTTCCAGTTCCCCTCGCCACGATGGCTTAATTTGGGCTATCGCCTGATGGATTACGGGGGAAAAGAGGTAAATGCCTACCAGGGCTAGATTAGTCTGGGGCTGCTTTGGCTTTTCCACAAGGTGGATTACCTCACCATTTTTATCAACGTTAGCAACACCGAAGAGACATGGGTCGGCTACTTCCTTAAGTAGGATAAGGGCGTCGGGGGTATCACGGGTAAATTCCGAGACAAAATCCCTTACCCCGCCTTGGATAAGGTTGTCGCCAAGGAACATGAGGAAGGGGGAACTACCCAGGAAATCGTTTGCTGTCTTTACCGCATGGGCGAGCCCGGCAGGCTCAGTCTGCAAGATATAAGTAATTCGAGCACCCCACCTTGTGCCATCACCCACAGCCTCTCTTATTAAGTTACCAGTCTCAGGGGAAATAATAATGCCTATGTCGGTAATACCGGCTTCCTTAATCTGGTTCAATACATAGAATATAATTGGATTATTGGCAATGGGAAGCAGCTGCTTGGCTATGGTGTTGGTTAGAGGCTTAAGCCTAGTGCCCTGGCCCCCTGACAATATTAAAGCTTTCATTTCTCTAGCTATCTCTATGATTTACTCTTGGCATTAATGGGAGTGTACTATAAACCATTAGTGAAGGCAATATGAAGAAAGTAATGGTATTTTAGTAATCAACAATGCTTAATTGAACTAATGGTCTGAAAACACTATAGATTTATCGGCTATTGGACCAAGGCAGATTGACAATAACCTGAGGAAATCAAAATGTTCCTCGTAGTCTCGACTTATTACACTGAGCCGGGATATTGCACCTTTAATCTTGCCAGGAAAGAAACAGACGATACTAAAGCGGGAATGACCAGTGAGTAGATTGGGAACCGTACTATTTTTCACCCAGCGTGAAGGGTTCTCCATCGTAACCCTTCTTAAACAAATATATCCCGTCACCCTGAGCATATATTCCATATTCCCTCTCTAATCTTTCTTGGCTTTCGTCACTGCCCCAATTGAGTACACGCGGGTCGCTTGCTGAATCTGTAAGGAGATAATCATAGTTGCCACCGTGATAATTGAAGATATTTAGTCCCCATTTTGGTCTATCAGTGTAGGCATGCAACCGTTGGCAAATATGAGGGAAAAGGTTATTCAGGGTATATACTGAAGCATCCTCTGGGATAAGGCTTATCGCCTGTTGTAGGTTTGTATGGTGTGAAGTTAATCGGGGCATATTCCTAGATAAAGCTATAGGGCTGGGGCTTAACACAAGGGCCATAACTACTGCATAAGGCAGCAATATACAGATGAATTTAGTACGGATATCTTTATTGCTCTTACTTTGTGTTGCCAGTAACCATTTAATCCCATAAATACTGGCAATAAACAGCCAGGGGATAAGTGGAGAGGCATATTGAAATCCAATGCCATATGTCGCCGTAATTCCTGAGAGAAGGTTTTGGGCAAAGATAGGAATACCAATTAGAAGAGCTGGAGGATTAAGTAAGGAGGTAAAAAGTAATGGACCAAACAGACAAAACAAATACAGTAGCTTGGTATTTACGTCCATGAAAAGATTTCCGAAGATGTTGTTATAGCCATAGAGAGTAAAAAAGGGATATTCACCTGAACCGAAGTGTGGAATAATGACATAAACTGCCAGCACGAAACATATAACCACGAATAAGGACAGACACGTTGGATAGATTATCTCTCGCCTCCTGAGCCGATTCCGCCAGTCTAAGCTGCTAGTACCCCTTCTCATCTCTATCCAGAGCCAATATAAACTCATGAATAAGACTATTAAGGCTACATTTTCCTTGCACATCATCGCCAGTACCGCTAATATTATGCCCCGTTTATAATGCTTCTTCTTGAACATATAAAAGCAAAACAGCAGGATAGGTATAGCCAAGGCCACAGGATGGAAGTCATGTTGATTAACCCCATGCAGCGCTGGGTAAAGAAGGTATAGTCCGGCGAAGACAACACCGAATTTAGCTCCAAGCTCATCCTTGGCTAACCAGTAGATAGGCAGGGCGCCTAGAGCCAAAACGAGTGTTTGTAATACCAATAGAGTTTCAGCTTGAGGGAAGATGGCATATAGCGGCAAGATAAAGAACAAGATTGGCTGGAAATGCAAACCGAAACTGGAGGCCCCTACACCAGGAGCGTATAGTATGCCGTGACCGTTGAGTGTTGTCCACAAATACTGCGTATATATGCCGAGGTCGTAGGCATGCGAGTTAAAGGTTTGGTGCTTAAGAATAGTAAAGTATGAGAAGTAGATGGTATAGATTATCATGAGGATAAGAACTATAAGGACAGGTCTTTGTTTAAACTTTTGTAATAACCTATTAATATTGTAGGTCATTGCTTGAAGCAAATTCTCAGTACCTCAGATGTTCTTTTTGGTGATGCACATTTAATCATAATCTATCATAATGGAGAAGCCATTGTCGAAGGGCAGACGTATTATATCGCCTGTAATTTGGCAGTCGTTTTCGGATAAATCGACTGCTAAAATGTTAGAGCCGGGCTAAATTTTTGTCAAGCCAGCGAATTTACTCATGATTATTATTACTGGAAGTGGTACTGCTGCCTTAAAAAAGTTATTGCCAAAAGGAAGCAGCATGACACGGGGCAGCATACGGGAATACGATTGAGTAGGGTGAAGGAGAAATTTCCCAGGTCATTAAGAGAAACAGTAAGAAACCTGAAGAATTATCCTCGGGGTAAAGGAATTATGGCAACAATTGTCTTAGATAATTTATAAGGTACTTTTGTCCTAGTACGATTTAGGTAGTAGTTCCTATTGACAAAGTATTAGTTTACCTCTTATGGTGGAGACGGTGTCTAATCTTGATAGCCGAGGATAGGGAACTGAAGCAAGATAAAGCTGCCGCATAAGCCAAGAGTGTAGCATTTATGAGTAACATTGACGTAATTGTGCCGGTGTACAATGAAGAAAAGTGTCTGGCAAAAAACATAGAGAAATTGCGCCAATTCCTCATCGAGAGTATGTCTTCTTATAGCTGTCGCATAGTTATCGTTGATAATGGCTCGATTGATGGTACTCTAGCTGAAGCCCGGGATATTTCTACACTGCATCCGGAGGTCACTTTTATGCACTTGGATAGAAAAGGTCGCGGGCACGCCCTGCGCGAGGCATGGCAGAAGAGTTCAGCAGATATCGTTTCTTATATGGATGCAGACCTCTCAACAGAGCTTAGCGATTTTCCCAGATTGGTTAGCGCCATTGCTCAGGATGGCTATGATATAGCTATAGGGTCACGCCACCTCCCTAGCAGCAGAGTGAAACGCTCTTTTAAGAGAAAGTCATTATCAGGGAGCTATAATCTACTCCTCAGGACTATGTTCCGTACCACATTTCGCGATGCCCAATGCGGCTTCAAAGCGCTACGTAGAGAAGTTGCCAGTAAGCTTATACCCCTAGTCAAGGATCAAGCTTGGTTATTCGATACCGAGCTTCTCATCTTAGCTGAGAAGCAGGGTTACAGTATCAAAGAGATACCCGTAACCTGGACAGAGGATATGACTAGCACGGTGAATATTCCGCAAACTGTGGCTGAGGCTATTAAATGTCTGGTTCGACTGAGAAAGTCATGGCTATGATGATTAAGGTAAGTATCATAATTCCCACTAAAAACGGGGCGGATAACATTGGTGAGTGTCTACGAAGTGTATTCGAGCAAGATTTCGAAGAAGGCTTTGAAGTTCTGGTCATTGATTCAGGCTCGACAGATAGCACTTTGAATATAGTTCAGAGGTTTCCAATAAAGCTCTTCCAGATAAAGCCGGAGGAATTTAGCCACAGCGCTACCAGAAACTACGGCGTAGAATTGGCACAGGGTGAATATGTAGTTTTCTTAACTCAGGATGCTACGCCGTTGAACAACCTCTGGCTCAGAAGGATTACCGATAACTTCAAAGACCCTGAAGTGGTCGGTGTGAGTGGTAGGCAAGTGCCTAGGGAGGATGCTGCTCCTATGGAGCGTCATTGGCTAAGCTACTTTTACCCATCGGACAAGAGGATTGTATGCATTCCTGGGAAGTCTAATAACGTAAGAGAGGGCTACTACTACTTTTTCTCAGACGTGAATTCCGCTATGAGGAGAAAGATACTTCTAGAACATAAATTTCCCGAGAATATCATAATGGCAGAAGATAAGGCTTGGTGCCGTAAGGTGCTTCTCGCCGGCTACACGGTGGTATATGAGCCCGAAGCCATTGTTTGTCACTCCCATCATTACAGCCTTAAGAGAGCCTTTAAAAACTCTTTTAGTGGAGGGATGGCCTATGCCCAGTTTTGCGAACGTCCCGAGGAATTTCAGTCGCTTTTCTTTATTAAGCAGAGCTTGCAATACTTTTTTAGTGAGATGCGGTTTCTGGCTACAAGTGGACATATCAGATACATACCTTATGCCGTGGTTTATGATATTATGAAATATATCGGCAGGTTCCTGGGAAGGCAATCTGACTATCTTCCCCACTTCTTGAGGGTCAGATTCGGCCAGTGAGGTGAGGCGCTGGTATATAATTATGAGGCATACTAATTCTAGGTTCAAATTGAAATGAGAAAGGAGACGAAATAATGAGGCAATATCCCCTAGAAGGCGTCAGAACCTATGAGCTTAACATATTGCCCGATGAGCGGGGTTTTTTTGCCGAAGCTTTAAGGCAGGACTGGAAGGAATTTATTGATGAATGGATAACGCAGGTCAACTTGAGCTATAGCTATCCTGATATGGTCAGAGCTTGGCACAAACATCTTCGTGGACAAGTCGACTACTTCCTGGTATTGAAAGGGGCTATGAAGATTTGTGGCTATGATGAAGAGACCAAGAGGCTTGCGGAGGTTATTGCCAGTGGTGAAAAACTGGCATTGGTAAGGATACCAGGGCACTACCTGCATGGAACAAAAACCATTAGCAGTGAGCCCTCATTAACAGTTTACTTCGTAAACAGGCTCTATGATTACAAAAACCCAGATGAAGAGCGACGACCATGGAACGACCCTGATATTATTCCTTCGGAGATAAACGGTAACAAAAGTGACCCCAGGGTAAATCGACCCTGGGACTGGTTTTATCCTCCCCACAAATAAAAGAAGGAGGAGTAATAGATGAAGGTTTTAGTAACTGGTGGCGCAGGTTTTATTGGTAGTAATTTCATCCACTATATTCTTAAAGAGCATCCCCAGTGGGAAGTAACCAACTTGGATAAGCTAACCTACGCTGGAAATCTGGACAACTTGAGAGATGCTGAAACCGAACCAAGATATCATTTTATCAAGGGTGATATAGCTGACAGGGAATTAGTGGACGGACTATTGAGGCATGGTTATGACGCCATTATAAATTTTGCCGCCGAATCTCATGTTGACCGAAGTATCCTTGACACTTCACCTTTTATTGAAACCAATATTAAAGGCACTCAGGTACTCCTCGAAGGCGCCAGGCAATATCATATAGAAAGATTCATCCAAGTATCTACTGATGAAGTTTATGGCTCTATAGAAAATGGTAGTTTCAGTGAGCTATCACCCTTGTCGCCTAACAGTCCCTACGCAGCCAGCAAGGCTGCTGCTGACCTTTTAAGTCATGCTTACTTCCAGACTTACCATGTGCCAGTAATCATTACCCGTAGCTCCAATAACTTTGGACCGTACCAGTTTCTTGAAAAGCTTATTCCATTAGCAATTACCAATGCCCTGGAAGACAAACCAATCCCTGTTTACGGTGATGGCTTGAATATAAGAGATTGGATTTTCGTAGTCGACCACTGCCGGGCTTTGGACATAATTATTCAAAAAGGGGAGGATGGCCAAATATATAATATTGCAGGCGGTAGTGAGAAAACTAATCTGGAGCTTGTATACCAGCTTCTGGGGCTGCTCAACAAGCCGAAAAGCCTGATAACCTTTGTCAGTGACCGCCCCGGTCATGACCGCCGCTACGCTCTAAACATTACCAAGATCACGGAGAGGTTGGACTGGAAGCCAGAATGTTCTTTCGACGAAGCCCTGTCTGTTACTGTTGACTGGTATCTAGGTCACAAGCCTTGGTGGCTTCGGATTAAAAGTGGCGAGTATGCCAAATATTATGACAGGATATATTTGCATAGATGAAAGTCTTGGTCATCGGTGCCAATGGGCAACTGGGCACTGACCTATGCCGAGCCCTCCATGATTTGGAAGTTATTCCGCTAACTCATGATGACATCGAAATCACTGATATAGAATCCATCAAGGAGGTCTTCAATAAACATGAGCCAGACACAGTCATAAACACCGCCGCTTATGTCCGGGTCGATGATTGCGAGACCGACGAGGAGAAAGCCTTCCTGGTAAACGCTATTGGAGCCAGAAATATAGCAGTGGTTACCCAGGAACTCGGTGCTAAGCTGGTGCACATTAGCACCGATTACATTTTCGGTGGGGAGAGTGACTCCCACACTACCCCATATACTGAGTTCGATACACCTGTTCCCCTTAATATTTATGGCAAATCCAAGTTAGCCGGCGAGGATTTTGTTCGGCATCTTTGCCAGAGGCACTTCATTATCAGGACTTCAGGACTTTTTGGTGTTGCTGGCTCAAGCGGCAAGGGTGGTAATTTTGTAGAGACTATGCTAAGACTGGGCAGAGAACGAGATGAACTAAGGGTAGTAAGTGACCAAGTCTTCTCGCCTACCTATACTAAGGATTTAGCCAGAAAAATAGCCCAGCTTATCAACACCGAATATTATGGCATATTCCATATCACCAATAAAGACACCTGCTCGTGGTATGAATTTACCAAAGAGATACTGAGTCTAGCCGGCCTAAAAACTCCTGTCGTTCCCATTACCTCAGACCAGTATCCCCAGAAAGCTAGACGACCCCGTTTTTCAGTGCTGGACAACTATCGCTTGAGACTCCTGGGCATGGATGACATGAGGAGTTGGCGGGAAGCTCTCAAGGACTATATGAAAGAAAAGGGTCATCTGAAGTAGATATGGTTAACACAGCCGAGGTGATCATTATCAGGTCAGGCTTGTAGGCAGAATTATGGCTGAGCTAGTCCTGAAGGTAAAAACAGTTCTGGATATTTCTTGTCTGGCTTTGGACAGATTTAAGGAACCGGTTTACCAAATGGAGAGGTGCTTTATTTAAGGGATTGCTGATTAGCCCATGCAACCACAGTGACGCAGGGCCCATTTTGCCCTTGTGGATTATTTTCTAGAATTTTAAGCCTTGTGAAACCATACCGCTTAAGCATATCCTGAAGTGACTGAAAAGTGAGCCAAAAAGACTTTAGCGAGAGCCCACTGAGTGAATCTTCAAGCCCCTGCTTATAATACCACCAACCCCAAAACCCGTTGACCACTTGGTCTGCTTTGTCGTCGGCTACATAATGTGTCCAAATGAATAATTTTTTGGTTACGGCTCTTATTTTGTCAATCAGCTTCCATGGCTGCGGCATATGATACAAAACGCCACTACAGAAGACAGCATCAAATTGTCCAAACTTGGATAGGTCGCATGTTTCTAGATCTGCCAGAACAAATTTGACATTTTTTATTCCGAGTACTCGCTGAGCAAATTTGGCTCGCTCAATATTGCTTTGTCTGCCCTCTATACCGAGCACCTGTATACCTGGGCGCTTTGCCAATTGAAATGTTTGCCCGCCCTCCAAGCTGCCTAAATCAAGAATTGCACGTGCCTCAGGAAAACTGTTTAAAAACCAAGGGATACGTACGTCATCTTCAAAGGACCTTTCTCCACCATGAGGCTTACCATGAATGACAAATTGGGTAATCCAAGAACCTAGCTTGGCGAATTCTTTTTCAAGCCAAAATGGGTCATAGGATTTATAAGCCAGTAAGCGCTCGACAACAGGGTCATCGTGGTCACTACTCGTAGCAGTAACTTCGGATGCCCAAGCCTGAAGTCGCTGGTAATCACTATGTAGCACCTCTGGGAACTCTGCCTGTAGGTCAGACCTCAGGTTGTATAATTCAAGGAGAATAGCCAAAGGTTTGAATTCCTCTGAAGCATTGTTCACATACCACGAGAAATAAGGTCTCAGCAGATGTCTGGCACCATCAATGGTAATTCCGTAGTCAACTGCCCAGTCAATTAATCTTTGGTATTCGCCTTTTGCAACCTCCGGATAACTCATATGGAGGTCAGGTCTGCAGTAATATAGTTCTAGTAGTACTGCTAGTGGTATATTTGTTGAGGGTCTTGGTGCTATGGAATAGTCTTCTCGTAGAAATGTAAGGTTGCGGTTATAGTAAGGGTCTCCTTTGGCAATAGTGTCTGCCCACCGGGCTAAAGTATTGGTCTCATCTTCGGGTGGATGTCCCTCACCTCTGGTTGCATACTCCTCGTGATACAGCACAGCATAAGGTGTGTATACTATTAGGTAGCCCTTTTCCCTCAGGCGTAAGCACAAATCCACATCATTGTAGGCTATCGGCAGGTTTTCATCGAAGCCCCCAAACTCCTCAAAAAGGCTCTTTTTAATCATGGCACAAGCTGCCGTTACCGCGATGCAGTTCCGTATGACCTTGGCTAAGCCAAAGTAACCCAGAGACTCTGCCGGAATATACTTAAAGGCATGATTTGCGACACCGATGCCAAGCAATATACCAGCATGCTGAATCTTACCGGCAAAGGGCGACTTAGGTGGATACAAAAGCAGAGCTCCGACCATGCCGACCTCAGGTCGCTGCGAATGTTCAAGCATAGCCTCCAACCACTTGGGTTCAATAACCTCGGTATCATTGTTCAAGAAGACGATATGCTCCCCCGTTGTCTCTCTAACACCGAGATTGTTCATTTTAGAAAAGTTGTATTCACCGCTATATTTTACAACCTTATGTTTTAGTGACTTCAGATAGTCAATTGTCTCTGGGTCCTGGCTATCGTGGTCAATGATGATGACCTCATAATTCTGGTAGGTCGTTTTAGACTCTACGCTTTCTATACATCGCCTAAGTTTATCGGAATTATCCTTTGTTGGTATGATAATGCTCACCAGTGGCTTAGCCTTACTTGTATATCGAACTCGGTAGCAACCCGGCAAATACTGAACAACATCACCCTCGATTCCTCTGCGGTCAAGCGATTCTTGCAGTGCTTTTACTGCCGCAGAGCAGGCATAAGGTTTTGCATCTATCGAAGCTGCTGACGAACCTGGAATTCGGCGCCAGCTATAAAGAGGCTTAGGAATGTGGGCAATTCGGCTACTTTTTTCAGTGGTGCGCAATATAAGGTCATAGTCCTGGGAACCGTCAAACCCACGGCAAAAACCCCCTAAGCTATCAACCAAATCCTTCCTAATGACAGTAAAATGGCAAATATAATTCATAGACATAAGCAGGTCAGGTGACCAGTCAGGCTTGAAGAAGGCTTCCATTCTTTTTCCCTTGTTATCTATCTTATCTTCGTCGGTGTAGATTAAGTCTAAATTGCTGTCTTGGTTAAGTAGCTTCACCACCTCAAAAAGGGCATCTGGTCTCAACTCGTCATCATGGTCAAGAAATCCTACAAATTCACCAGTGGCTAAAGATAGTGCTTCGTTGGAAGCCCCTGAAATACCTAAGTTTTCACTGAGAAATTTCACCTTGATTCTTTCATCTTTCTGCTCGTAGGCTCTCAATATTTCACTAACATATGGTTTAGTAGATGCATCATCGGCTAGACATAGTTCCCAATTGTCATATACCTGATTTAGTACGGATTCAATGGCTAATCTGAGCCATTTCATATCTGTATTCCACACCGGAGTAATTAGGCTAATCTTTGGTCGGTATTGAAAAGAAAGGGATTCTGGCCTATAGCGGTCAAGTTCCTCTGCCTTTGGCTCGTTCTGGATAATCCAAAGCTGATATGGGTCGACTTTCCCGAAGACTATTTTATGTTTGAGCCTTCTTTTGGCTTTAAACCAAAAGCTGTGCCAGCCTTCGTGCAAGATAACCCTGATACCAACCAGACCGAGCTGATAATAATAACTCCTTCGTATGCCCGAGGGTAACAGCTTTTCGATTACTTTTTGACATGTATAAAAAAGTTGCATAACAGCCCTACGCATAATTTTCTCCCATTACAATATCGCCAGATAGTCATCTATCACCTTCTCGGTATTACCCGTTGAAACAATCGTACCTTCATTTAATAGCAGTGACCTCTGACATAGGCTTTTCACGGCATCTAAGGAATGAGACACGAAGACTATGGTTTTACCCTGTTCTCTAAACTCGTTTATCTTATCTGCGCACTTCTTCTGGAAATCCTCGTCACCCACGGCGAATACCTCGTCTATTAACAGAGTATCCGGGCTGGCATGAATGGCCGCGGAGAAGGCTAACCTGAGATACATTCCCGAAGAGAAGTTCTTCAACTTCATATTCTCAAACTTCTTAAGCTCAGCAAAGGCAAATATGTCATCATATTTTTTCTCAACCTCTTTACGTCTTATCCCCAGGATACAGGAATAAATATAAACGTTCTCCTTGGCAGTTAGCTCCGGCTGAAAGCCAACGCCAAGTTCCAGAAAGGGAGCAACCTTGCCATTTATTGTAACCGAACCGTTATCTGGATACAGAACCCTGGCTAATATTTTGAGTAATGTCGTCTTCCCCGAGCCATTTCTGCCTATTATACCAAAGGTTTCACCTCTTTCTATTTCAAAGCTGACATTTCTTAGCGCCCAAAATTCTTCATAGTCAAATTGCCTTTTTACCGCGCCAACTATGTTTTGAAACAGCGTTGTCTTTTTCTCGTGGGGAATCCTGAACCTTTTGGATATATTGTCAACTATGACGGCACTCATTATATTTCCTCAGCGAAGCGACGCTGCAACCTATTAAAGATAAGACTGCCAGCTAGAAAGGCTACGGCTCCAAAGCCAATGACAACGATAAGACTGCTGAATGAAGGCAAATTGCCATTGACCATCAAATCTCTATAGATAACTATCACTCTGGTTATTGGATTGAGCATATAATAGGGCAACATATAGTCTCCTACCATATGCAGGGGATAAATGATAGGCGAACAGAAAAAGAGAATATTAACCAGGATTTCCCATATCTGGTTGACATCACGGAAATAGACGTAGAGAGCGGACAAAAACAGCCCAGCTCCTAAAATGAGCCAGAAATAGAGGAGGTGAATTACAGGAAACAGGAGTATAGTAATGGGCATGTTTCCAAGCAAGACAAATATTATGGGTACCAGAATCAGGAACTCGAGCAGGGAACTTATCAGCTGGGACAAAAGGTTGCTTAAGACTAATATTTGCCTCGGTATATATACCTTGGTCACCAGACTGGGCTTGCCAACTATGGAGCTAAGAGATGACGTAGTGCCGTTGGCGAAGAAACGCCATGCCATTATGCCTACCAGCAAGTTGATGGCAAAATTCTCCTCCTGGGCAAAGACCTTCCTGAATACAAAGAATAGAACCATGGCCAGTAGAAATGGGCTGAGGACAGACCAGATAAATCCGAGCGAAGTATTCTGATACCTGTTCTTCAGGTCGGTGATAGTCAGGTTCTTTATTAGCTCTCTATACTGCCACATCTTGCTTCCTAATAACTATGTTTACGCTGGACTCCTGGTGAATCCAGTGTGTCCTAATATTACATCCAGATAATTACTTAGCTATGACCTTTCGCCTCTTTCTTTTTGAGCAACTCCTGTTTTTGGTAATATCTTTCCTCTAAACTGACCCAGCGACCGCCCCAGAAATTTGGAACCATCATAAAGGATAGCATACGGCAGCCACTTCAAGTATCCATTACCTTGTAAGTATTTAAACATTTTACTCAGATGCTCTAAAGCTCTTCCCACTATTGGCTTGTCTGACTTTAGTAACCCCCCGACTCCCTGGTTTAGTGAGGTTCCATAATCAAGACATATTCGGAATGCCGACCATAGACTGAAATCGTGGGCATGAAAGACTACCGCATTCGGTTCGTAGACAATAGCATAGCCAGCAAATAGAGTGCGCTTGGCAAACTCCTTGTCCTCAGCCATAACCACATTTTCTGAAAACCTGAACTTTTGCCAGACATCCTTCTTTATTGCCGAGTTGACGTTGGATATAAACATTGTATCACGGTAACAGTCTGAGGATTTCTGCCAGCTATCTAGTGTCAACATCATCTTATATTGAGGAAAATTATAAGCATAGAATGATTTCTCCGGAGGCTTGGTGGTTTGCCACGGAATTTGTCGGCCACAGACCATGGCTACATTGGAGTCATTGAGATTGCCAGCCAGTTTTTGGAGCCAATCATTATTGAGCGGCAATGCATCTTGAGTTATATAAAATAGAATACTTCCGCAGGATAGCTGAGCACCCAGATTCCTGGTCTTTCCGTGATGAAAGTCCTCTGACTTTATCTGGGTTAGCTTCACGGGAAATTCTTTGGCAGTACTAAGAGTATCATCGGTAGAGCCAGAGTCTACTACCAGGACTTCGTATCTGCCATTAAACTTCTGCGAGAATATGCGCTCAAGCAAAGGCTTAAAATTGCTTCCCGCATTCTTAGTTAGGATTATTATACTTACCATGGGTAAGTTATCCAATTTTTTACTCCAATAATTGCTGTGCTGGCTTAGCCGCCTTTAGATAGATAAAGGCAAGTATTTTTCTTTCTTACCCAAGGAAACACTGAAGAACTTAGCCAGATTATAAAGGAGTGCCTTTCTTGCTCATTCCCAGTCCTCACTCATAATGAGATTTTCATGGAAAAGGGATGGCATTCCCAATGTCTTAATGATAGCGCTGGTAATTGTGATAGTCAACAAATGACCAGGTTTTTTCGTCCAGCTCAGTGGGTATCTCATAAGCTAAGAGATTAATTTCTCGCTTATTAACCAGGGCTTGCGCCATTTTTAGGGGAGATGCGGTTTCTGGCTACAAGTGTAAATGTCAGGTAAATACCTTGTTTGAAATCCCGGTAACAGTGGTCAAGCGCCGCCGTGGTGACCCGGCTCAGCTAGTAGCGAACCCGGAAAAGATACAGAGAGAACTGGGCTGGCATCAGCAGTATCCTGACCTAAAGGTTATTATCGCCTCAGCATGGGAGTGGCATAAAGCTCATCCCGACGGGTATACTGAGTAAGAATGTCCGGCTTAACTAAGGGCAAAAGAAAGAATGATTTCAAAATTCCGTGTACTATTGTAAACTCATCTCAGTAAAAAGCTAAATGAATCACCGCCGGGTTGCCCGCTAACATAGTCAGCCACCAGGGTCTGAGCTTAATTGGCTACCTCTATTTTATCAGCTCATCGCCACTGGATAATAATGGATTCCCTTTGGAACAGGCGGACCCCGATTCGGAGTACAATCAGGTCTACCACACCGACTATCACAGCAATAATGAAAAACAACAGAGGGGTTAGGAGAAGGACTCCTATTACCTGGACGGCGATGAGGGCAAGCACCGGCAGAATTATGAGGAGTGATATATTCTGTGCGTTTCTTGGGTCATTGACTCTGGAAGAGATGATTGCCCCCAGCAAAAAGCTCAACACGGTCACCGCCGGAACCAGGAGGAAAACAGAGATAAACCAGGAAGGGGTTACCACCGCGCCTAGGATATGAGCTGTTCCCAGGCAAGCTATGCCAATCAGCGATAGCCCGGCGCAGAGCCAGGTCATAACAAGCGCTGGTATGGAACCAGCCAGGGCTTTGCCTATAAAGAGTTCATCGGTCCGCACCGGAGTAGCCAGCAAGGGCTCCAGACTCCTACTTTGCTTCTCCTCAATGATGCTGAATGTGGCAAAAGTAATGGCAATCATCACCGGAATAAGCAAAAGATAGACGTGAAGCTGACTGAAAAGGAGCACTTGAAGCTTATCTATGGGGGGTAACTCAGCTATTGAAGGCAATATAGCTTCCAGCTTTTCCATAGCTGTCTGGAACATTGGGCTCATCAAGACACCTTCGCCAGCAAACCTCACCACCAGATAGATGACCAGCAACCCCTGTCCTATAATAAGGAGGGGAGCCAAGGTAATAAGTAGGAGAGTATTCAAGTTGCTGAGAGTGTCCTCCCATTCCTTCTTTATGATATTGATAATGTATCTGCGCCTCATAGTCTAACTCTTAGTCGCATTCGAGCCCTCAGTTTCCTCGCGAACCAGCGTAAGATAAACATCTTCTAAGGAATACTCTGTCTCAGATACCTCCTGGATTCTTCCCCCCGCCGTTACAATACATTCAACTAGGTTGGGACGGTTTCTTTCAAAGTCGGCTAATTCGACGATAAGCCTTGAACCCTCTCTGTGGACGGCTTGGACAAAGTCGAGTTTCCTGACAGCATCGACGACTGAGTCTTCCGCTGAGTCCATCTGCACCACCACCTGGCGGTGGAACAAGCGTTGGCGTAGGTTCTGGGGAGTATCCACAGCCAGCATCTGTCTCCTGAATAAGGCTACACGATGACAAAGAAACTCAGCCTCAGCTAGGTTGTGAGTAGACAGGAAGATGGTGCGTCCCTGCCGGCTCAAGTCCTTTATAAACTCACGCACCTCTCTCGATGCCTCAGGGTCAAGACCGGCAGTCGGTTCGTCTAGAAACAAGACCTGTGGCTCGTGGAGGAGAGCCCTGGCCAGTGCCCGTCTCTGCTTCATTCCTTTGGAGAATGTGCCGACTTTGTCACGGCGCCGTTCCCATAGCCCCATAAGTCTGAGATACTTATCAACCTGTGTCTGTGTATCAACATAGGGGTAAAAACCGGCGAAGAACTCTAGATTACGTCTGGCACTGAGGCGATTATAAAACCCAGGCGCCTCCGTCAGCAGCCCTATAACCTCGTGAAGCCGTTCCACTTCATGGTCGGTTCTGAAACCAGCCACTACGGCATAACCTGAGGTTGGGGCGATAATACCGGCCAGCATGCGGATAGTGGTAGTCTTCCCCGCCCCGTTGGGACCCAGAAAACCTAACACTTCCCCTTGTTCCACTTCCAGGGTCAGGTCTTCTACGGCTACTATATTGCCGAAGCTCCGGGAAAGCCCAAAGGTTTCGATTACTGCCATATTGCGGTATCTTCCAGGTCTTTTCTAATGCTACAGCATACAGTGCCTCTTATTCTTTGTAAAGGATTTGGTTGTGCAGTCTCTTAATAGGGAGATGGGAACATAGGGCACACCACCATCCGGTTGCTCATGACTATAGAGAGCCGTCACTTCGTCAGCTCTCCCTCCAGAAGAAAGGTATTATTGCTGTAAAAAGTTATTTTCATTAAAAATGAATATCTCATCAATAGTAGTCTCCAAAGCCCTGGCAACATTGTGAGCCAGCTTGAGAGAGGGGTTATATTTCCCCTGTTCTAAGAAGATAATAGTTTCCCGTCTGACCCCTACCATCTCGGCCAGTTTTTCCTGCGTCAAGTTGTGCTTGGCTCGGAATTCCTTTATCCTGGTTCTCATTGTTATCTACCTTTTGCCGTATCTGACCAAAATGGACACACAACGATTACTTTTAAACATTGAGGTGACTACTTTTGGCTGCGGGATGCCGTCTCGGGCAATTATTTCACGAGACCCTGCTGAATAGTCCCGTGATGAAGACCACCAGGCTACCAATGAGTCCTACAGCAAACGCCAGAGGAGCTATGATGACGGCGATAAAGAAAAATACCGGCTCTTCTATGCCAAATAGAGCGCTCATTGAGTTGTGCAGGACAGCACTAATAATAAAGGCGCCCAGCGATATTCCAGCTACGAGTAAGAATATTTTCAGCATTTTTAACCCCCTTTTATCCAACTTAGGTTCTACACGGTCATAAAAGAGATAAGACAGCAGATATACCGCCCCAACTGATAAGAATAAACCACCCAGAACATGTACTATATCAGGAGTTACGGTTAGATTTACGCTAAAGAATAGCATTAGGAATGCTGAAGCTATGGCGGAAAAGATAAACCCGTTTCGTATTGCTTTACCGGTGTTTTCTCGTACCCTCTCATCAATTGGTGGTAGCTTCTTCCTTCTTATTAAAGACCAAAATTCGCGATAACCTATAATCAACGTTCCAGCTACAAGGGCAATCGTGACATAGTATGCCCTTAGGGAGATAAGGATAATAGCCACTATCAGGGCGGTAATAGAAACAGCTAGAAATATTCTCTTCGTCTTCATCACATTACCTTACATAGTTATATATTTCTAACGTTATATATTTATAACATACACCATATTTGCTGTTTTGTCAATACCCCCAGGGACTTTTTTGTGATTTTAAATGGAAATGCCAGGCGATTGACTGTCTACAGGGCTGGCAGTATAATTTGTGTCAATACTACCTAGAGGAGGGGGTCATGGAGAAGAGGCTTTATCGCAGCCGAAGCGATAGGATGCTTGAGGGGGTATGTGGTGGTCTGGCCAAGTATTTTGGCATAGACCCTACCATCATCAGGATAATTGCAGTGTTATCGGTATTTGTTGGCGGCATGGGCATCATTGCCTATATTATTATGGCTATTATTGTGCCCCTGGAGGGTTCCAAAGTTACCACGCCCGAGGAAACGGTGCGAGAAAATGTGGAGGAGATGAAGGAAACAGCTAGTGAGTTGGGGCGTGAAATCCGTTCTACCTTTGCCGGGGAAGAAGGTAAATCGGAAGAGGTGGCTAAGGCTCGCAACCGTCGCCGCAACCTCTTCGGCATCATCCTTATTGTTCTTGGCGTTATTTTCCTGCTGGGTAGCTTCAACCTCTTCTGGTGGCTTCACTGGGGCTATCTCTGGCCTCTCATTCTGGTTGCCATCGGCGTGCTGATTATATTGGGCGTCAGGAGGAGGTAGCTATGTCTGAGAAACGGCCGCAGAGAGCAGTTGGTGTCCCTATATGGGGCATCTTTCTATTATTCTTAGGGGTAGTATTTCTTCTCCAAACCCTTAGTGTCCTTCCTTGGGGTCTTTGGGAAATCCTGTGGCGATTCTGGCCGGTGCTAATCATTATTATTGGGCTGGGCATACTGCTCCGGCGCTGCAATGTTTGGTTGGTCAGCCTGCTAGTCTTAGCCATGCTCGGCGGTTGCTTGGGTATAGCTATCTGGCAATATGGATTATCCCCTAGCATAGAAAGCTATTCAGAGCCTTTAAGCGATATGGAGTATGCCCAAATTGAAGTGGACTTCGCCGCGGGAAGTATCACTGTAGGCAGCCTTCTGCCTGGCTCACCAAACTTTGTGGAGGTAGACTCCGAGGTGAGGAACAGTCATGGAAAAATAAGTGTGGATTTCCATCAACAGGACGGCGAAGGCAGGCTTTATTTGAGCACAGAGCGAGTTAATAAGCAGTTCTGGGGCGAAGTTGGGGTTAAGTGGGAGGTCAGGCTCACCAGAAATATACCTTTAATTCTTATCATCAAGTCGGCGGCGAGCAACATGGAACTCTCTCTTAGCGAACTTGAAGTAACCGAGCTTCGACTGGATGTGGATGCTGGTAATTGTCAAGTTATGATGCCCTCCTCTGCAGGCACTACTCATGCCTATATCAAGGCTGATGTGGCTAATGTGGAGGTAAGTATTCCTGATGGAGTAGCTGCCAGGATTTGGGTGGATACAGACTTGAGCGCCTTTGATGTGGCTGAGAGTCGCTTCCCGAAGCAAGGCGATTATTATATTTCTGATGACTTTGAC
>Ga0209427_10001608_pt1 | contig 26207 bp, 23 predicted proteins | sample DeeMarSWOR136_30_FD_187465 | JGI IMG/M metagenome (GOLD analysis project Ga0209427, IMG submission 187465) | Marine sediment microbial communities from White Oak River estuary, North Carolina - WOR-1-36_30 (SPAdes) (version 2) | ecosystem: Environmental > Aquatic > Marine > Intertidal zone >...
AAGGTATGGCGATTACATAAGGAGGCTGGTAATGACCCCTCCCTTCTGTCATTGCGAGGCACAAAGTGCCGAAGCAATCTCGTTGCTGATAGTCCCTCGGCTGGTGGGAGCGGATAGAGGGAGGGGGATTTCTGCTGGCTATGGCAGTCACGAAAAAGCCTCGCAATGACCGCCTTACATCATTGCGAGGCAGGGTATAGAAACGGGCTTGATGATCAGACCTCGATTTTGCCTTCCTTCATCGTGTCAGTCGGCTTAAACACTTGCACGTTAAATCTCTGGGCAAGAGCTTCACATCTCCTGGTCAATTCAGCATATCCTATACCCTTTGCAAGCTGAAAAGGTCCGAAGCCGCCTCCTCCATTGACTATTGCGGTATCAATATCGGATGCGCTCTTTACTACTCCCTCGTCAAGCAGTTTCGTTGCTTCATTTACCTGCAAGGCAATAAGGTCATTCACACCGAACTCTTTGGTAGCCTTTGAGGCATCTATTGTGGGTCTACCTGCAGACCAATCGTAAAAGCCTTTTCCGGTCTTCTTCCCAAGTTCGCCTGCGTTAACCTTCTGTTCAAGTGCGGTTCCTCTATAATCCGGAGAAAGCCCATCGTGGAGATACTTGAGCCCGTGATAAGCGATATCAATTCCTACGAAATCCAGCAGCTCATAAGGAGCCATAGGCATCACTGCTTTGAACGCACCATCAAATTCCTCCGGAGATACAATTTTTTTCTCCAGTATTAGCTCAAGCAAAAGCATGACGGGGGCATTTACTCTGTTGTAAATGAATGAAGGAGAGTCTTTCTCAACTCTGACTGGAGCTTTGCCTGTGTTTTTCGCCAAATCATATGTGACCTGCATGGTCTCCTCGCTGGTCTTTTCTCCCTTTGTCACCTCAACGAGCTTCATCCTGACGGCAGGGTTAAAGAAGTGCATTCCGACAATCTTGTCCGGCCTGTTCGTCGCTTTTGCTATCTCGGTGATGCTCATGTTCGAGGTGTTTGTCGCAAGAATGGCATGCTCTGGTGCAAACTTGTCCAGGTCATTGTAAACTGATTTCTTAATATCCATGACCTCAGGAACTGCTTCAATCACAAAGTCAGCATCTTTAACCGCCTCCTCGATGCTAACAGTTGTCTCAAGCCTGTTTAGCATCTCATCCCTTTGTTCTGCGGTTATCTTTCCCTTGGCAACAAAAAATTGCTCCAGGCTGTTCTTAATCCCCTGGACGCCTTTGTCGATGAACCTCTGCTCGATATCCCTCATGGCTACCTTGTAGCCGCTCATCAGCGCAACCTGGGCGATCCCGTGCCCCATATCTCCTGCACCCATTACCGCTATCTTTTTAATTTCTTCGACCTTCATTCTGACCTCCTTCTTAATTTATACTGTTTATTCCCCCTTAAATTGGGCCTCTCTTTTTTCTAGAAATGCTGTCATTCCCTCTATGGCATCCTTTGTGCCTGATACCATGTTGAGGTTTTTCCCTTCGACCTTCAGTCCTTCCTCAAGTGTTGTTTCGAGTCCAAGGGTGACTGATTCCAGAATAGCCTTGACGGCAAGCGGCGCCTGCTTTGCCAATCTGTGGGCAAGGTCCTTGGCATCATTCATTAATTCCCCTGGTTGAGAGACCTTGTTGATAAGACCGATGTTCAAAGCTTCAGAAGCATTTATTCTCTTTCCGAAGACGAGCATATCCAGTGCCCTCGTTTTCCCGATTAACCTGGGCAGCCTCTGTGTGCCACCCCAGCCAGGAATGATGCCGAGGTTGACCTCAGGGCAGCCGATCTTAGCCTTCTCTGTATTAATCATGACCCTGAAATGGCAGGCCATCGTTAGCTCACAGCCACCTCCCAAGGCATAGCCATTTATCGCAGCCACCACAGGCTTGGGATATCTTTCGATTCGACTAAATACCGCCCGCCCCTTGTTACCAATCTCTGCCGCCCTTGCTGCCTCAGTAACATCAAAACCGGCTGAGAATCCCTTCTCACCGGCACCGGTAATAATCAATACCCGTACCTCTTTATCCTCCTCGAATTGGTTCAGTGCTTTTTCGAGGTCCTCGAGCAAAGCGAAATTTACCGAATTAGCTGGCGGTCGGTTCAGAGTGATTATCCCGATGTTACCCTCTTTCTCCACAATTAAAGTTTCGTAAGCCATCATATCCCTTCCTTTTTGATTTATTGTACCCTTTCGATTATAGTTGCAGTACCCTGGCCACCGCCAACACAAGGCGTGGCAAGACCAAATCTCCCTCCTTCCACACCCAGTATCCTGGCCAATGTTCCTACAAGCCTTGTTCCGGTAGCACCGAGTGGATGACCAATTGCCGTGGCTCCACCCTTAACATTCACTTTATCGGGGTCTATCCCTAACTCTTTTATGGCGTTGATTGTTACAATGGTAAACGCCTCGTTGATTTCCCAGAAATCAATATCCTTAACCTCCATTCCGGCATGCTTTAGAGCCATTCTGCTTGCTGGAATTGGGCCCAATCCCATGACACTTGGGTCAACGCCAGCCCAGCCCATGGAGATAATTTTAGCTAGAGGTTTAAGCCCAGATGCCTTTGCCTTTTTGCTTGACATTAATATCATCATACATGCGGCGGCATTTAACGGAGAGGAGTTGCCCGGTGTTATGTTCCCGTCTGGTTTAAAAGACGGCTGCAACTGGGCAAGAGCTTCCATAGTTGTATTTGGCCTGATGCTCACGTCACGGTCAATGACCTGTCTTGTGCCGTCTGGCGTTGTCACTTCAACGGGCATTATTTCCCCTTCAAAAAATCCCTCTTCCAGTGCCTTCGCTGCCTTTTGATGACTTCTAAGCGCCCACCGGTCCATATCCTCTCTGGTGAAATCGGTCTGGGCGAACAATTTTTCCGCAGTGAGGCCCATATTGTATGTCGTCACTATCTCGTATTTGGCATACTCTGGTGCTGAGAACAACTTTGGGTTTGGCTCCAGGCTTATTTTGCTGGGGTCAATCCCAGGCCCCGGCATGGGATTGTGCGTCATGTGTTCAATCCCACCGGCAATGACGATGTCTGAATATCCAAGCATTATCTCCATAGCACCTTGATGTATGGTGGACATCGCTGAGGCACACTGCCTGTCGATTTGCTGAGCGGGAACATTGAATGGCAATCCTGCCAGAAATGTAATGTGCCTTCCTCCATAGAGCCACTGTTCGCCGAAGGGAAAAGCAGCTCCAGTTAACACGTCGTTGATTTCCTCTGGCTTAATTCGGGTTCTCGCAATAAGTCTCTTTATCAACATCGCGGCAACATCATCCATTCTCAAGCTATTGAACACATCCCTTTCTGGCTCTCTTGGTCTCGACCTTGAAAATGGCGATCTTAGATAATCAACTATGACTGCATCTTCCATTGAAGCTACCCCCTTTCAAAATTTTGTAGATCTGAGTTGCACTACCCGCCCGATTATATATCTGGGCAAGGTTAATGTCAATTAAAAATGAAACCTCGAAGAATATCGATTTAGTAGCTATCAGCTTTCAGCCTTCAGCCATTATCTGAGTGCTGACTGCTGATTACTGACTGCTTTGTCATTTTGCATTTTGACTTTCCGGGAGTTGGTGCCAGTATTATACTTAGCGGGTATGAAGGAGGGTGAGAAATGAGCAAAAATCCACTCCATGCAGATGGCTATTGGTTTAAAGATGAAGGGGGTCGGGTGGTTATCTTGCGCGGCGTGAACATTGCCGGCAATAGCAAAATACCTCCCTTTGTGCCGTTCAGCGATACAACCCGTCTTGATCCTGTTAAAGAATGGGGAATGAACGTGATTCGCCTGGTGCTGATATGGGAGGCTATCGAGCCTGAACCGGGAAAATACAATGGGGAATATATTGATGCTGTGGAGGCGCTGGCAAACGCTGCAGGAGAACGCGGGATATACGTCATCCTTGATATGCATCAAGACATGTTCTCTCGCTATCTTAATGGTGGATGTGGAGATGGTGCTCCATCCTGGGCTATTGACCCTTCTATTCCTCAAGATGAACCAGCTAACGATGAAAGGTGCATTGACTGGGTTAGTGGTCTGAATGACGAGAATGTACTCCGAGCGTTTGATTCCTTCTATGCGAATGTAAATGGTGTTCGCGACCACTACATCTCCATGTGGGCCCATATAGCACGGCGTTTTGGAGAGCATCCAGCAGTGATTGGCTATGACCTGATGAATGAACCCATCGGCGATGAGGTCTCCCAGATCGGTCCTCTTTATGAGGATGCCGGAGCAGCTATTCGGAGGTTGGATCCTGATGGCATCCTGTTCGTTGAGCCAAGTATTCTAACGAGTTTTGGCGCTATCTACTCTCAGCTCCCGCTACTTTCCCTTGGCAATTACGCCTACGCTCCTCATTTCTACAGCGCATCTCTGCTCATTTCCGATATCTTTTCAACCTCTGAGGCTGATAAGTCTTTCGCTGATTTTAATTCCAAGGTGGAAGAGCTTGGGGGAATTCCGTTGCTCCTGGGAGAATTTGGAATGTATCCTGAAAAGGTTAAAGTCTCGGAATACATCGCTGACATTTATCGAAGACTCGATAATTGTTTCTATGGAGGAACCCAGTGGAACTACTGCCCTGGCTGGAACTCCACGAGGCTCGATGGTTGGAACAGGGAGAACTACTCAATCATTGATGACAGGGGTGATATACGCCAGAATTTTAAAGTCAGGGCATATGCTCAGCGTATTGCTGGAATACCAAAGAAGCTTGAGGTCAGCGATAAAAGGGTCCGCCTGGAGTGGGAAAACCGGCCGGAGCTAGCTGCTCCCACTTTGCTCTACGTTCCAGTGGATATCATGTTTAACGGGTCACAATTCGACATAATACAGGGGACTTCCGTCAATTGTGAGCTTGAGAATCGCTATCTTACCTGCACCGCTTCAGGTTGGGGCACCAGGACTGTGGAGGTCAAAGCAAGATAAGGTCTCTATATTGATGTCAGGTATCGGTATGGCGTGACTTGCTATATTTTGCCAGCAGCTCGGCGCTATGCATTACTTTGATGTTGCTTTTGCGCTTATCCAAACCGCCCCGGAGCTGAAGAACACAAGGGGTGCAATTGGTAACTACTATATCAACGCCAGAGGCTTCTATATTGTCCAGCTTTCTATTCAAGATTGAGCCTGATAGCTCGGGGTATTCAAGCACAAAAGTGCCAGCAAAGCCGCAGCAAACATCAGCATCATTCATCTCTATTATTTCAAAGCCTTCCCTGTTGAGTAATTGTCTGGGCTCGTGATATATACCAAGCCCCCGTCTTAGATAGCAGGGGTCATGGTAAGTAACCTTGAAATTTTGAGAAGGCATTTTCTCTGCTGTAGAGGTTAATTGGAGAATCAGCTGTGAGAAGTCTCGAATTTTGGTGGACATTGCTTTGGCTCGCTCACTCCACTCAGGGTCATTAGCAAGCAGACGTGGATATTCCTGTTGGAGCATAACGGCGCAACCGGGGCATACGGTAACAACATAATCAGGATTCATTTCTTCAATGGTAGCGATGTTTATTTTGGCTAGCTTGATGCATGTTTTTTCATCGCCAGTAACCAGTGCTGGGGCACCACAACAGGTTTGCTTTCGAGGATAATATGGCGCAGCGTCGCATTCTTGGAGGTACTTCATCACATCTTCGCCAATTTCGGGATAGGCGTAGTCAGCAACACAGCCGGCGTAAAAAGCTACCGTAGGCTGAGCTGTCTCTCCAGGGGATGAGAAATTTTTCATCCTTTGGTGTAATGGATGATGTGCTGCTGCTGGAAGGCTGATAGTTCGAGTTAGCGAGTCGAGTGGATAGGGAAGCCGTCTTATCATGGAGTCCTTGCCGACGAATGGCGATTGCAAGTATGAGCCAACTTTTATCGTTGCGTTCAGCCATACTGGGTGGCTCAAGATACCGTGATAGGCAACCTTATCTGTCCATGATAGGCCACTTTGGGCAACGATGTTTTTCCTGAGGCTTAATATCATGTGTGGTATGTCAATACCGGCGGGGCAGACCTCAGTACAAGCCATGCAGTTCATACACAAGCTTGCTGGGTCAGCAGCTTTATCAATGCCGTGCAGAAAGGCGGTCAGGATGGCACCGATGCCCCCCTGATATATGTAGCCATAAATCTGCCCGGCGACTGAGCCAAAGACAGGGCAGATATTAAGGCAAGCACCACATTTAATGCAGTATAGCGCCTCTTTGAACTCATCAGATTGTCTTATTTGCGTGCGACCATTATCCACTAGGACGATGTGAACTTCACCAGGACCCTGAATGCCGAACAGCGGTTCTTGTGACATGGCGGTGGTAGCACTGGGACCAGTGATATGAGAGACATAGACTGACTGTTTTTGACCTGTCGTGCTGCGGCTAAGCAATTTGAGTATTGCGGTGGCGTCGTCCAAGCTGGAAACAAGCTTTTCATAACCGACTACCGCGACATGTATTGGGGGTAGGGTGGTGACCAAACAGCCATTTGCTTCATTAGTAACGATGACCACGGTTCCGGTTTCAGCTATGGCGATGTTGCCTCCTGAAATACCCATGTCTGCATTGAGATAGGCTTGCCTCAATGCGCGGCGGGCTACATCCGCTAGCTTTTGAGGGTCAGGCCCTAGCTCCTCGCCAGCTACTTTGGAAAAAAGCTCAGCTACTTGCTCTACAGTCTTATGTATCGCCGGTCCTACCAGATGAGAAGGTTTTTCTCCTGCTAGCTGGACGATATACTGTCCGAGGTCAGTTTCGGTTACCTCAATGCCGGCGTCCTTAAGATGTTTATTTAATTCAATCTCTTCGGTCACCATTGATTTTGACTTGACTATGCGTTTTATATTGCGTTCCTTTGCTAGCTTCAAAATATAGTTATTGGCATCCCTGGCATATTTAGCTTCATAGACTACGGCACCGGCTTTGGCAGCTTCCGACTTAAATCGCTCCACAAGTTGGGGAAGGTTGTCGATGGATTTCTCCTTTACCTGACGAACTTCGTCTCTCAAACTAGCAAAGTCAATGTCTTCCATACCAATCTGGCGGGCCAGCTTTGTGATCAGCATGAAAGTAGGAAGAGCCGTCTGCAAATCCTTGTCTGCCAGTGCTTTATTCACACGATTTCTCATCTTTGTCGTCATTTGGTATTCTCCGCCAGCGAGATTAATTCGCTACATTGGCAATAGCACCCCTTTCCGTCATTGCGAGGAAGTCCGTCAGTTGACGGACGACGAAGCAATCTAGTACCCCCTGGAGATTGCCACGCTCCGCTCGCAATGACAATGGAAAGGGGCTCGCAATGACAGTTGAGTAAAAATCATGGTAACCGATATATCTCCGCATTGACTTCCTTCACCTCTTTATGGCTATCCAGTAACACAATGTGAATTTCTTCGGGACCTTGAGCACGGAGGAGTGGTGCTCCGGGTATGTCGGCGGTAGTGCTTCTGCCGCTAATGTAAGTGATGTAGCTTGGCATCTTCTGTCCCGTGGCGTTTTCGGTAATTAGCTTGAGGATTGTAGCACCATCGTTCAAGCTGGAAACCAGCTTTTCACAGCCAATCAACGCCACATGTACGGGGGGCAAGGTGACAATCAGGCGGCTATTCCCTTCATTGTCTATGATAACCAGAGTTCCACTTTCAGTTATGGCAATATTGGCTCCAGAAATGCCCATATCTGCGTTGATAATAGACTGCCTCAAATAGCGACGTGACGCCTGCAGTAGAATCTGGGGGTTAGGTTCCAATCTTTCACCAATGGCTTGGGAAAGTAACTCAGCTACCTGTTCTATATTTTTTTGTATTCCCTGGCTTACCAGATGTGAAAGTTCCTCTCCTGCCAATTGAGCAACCCACTCTCCGAGGTCTGTTTCTATCAATTCAATGTCAGCGTCCTCAAGGTGCTTATTCAATCCAATCTCCGTGGCTACCACGGACTTTGACTTGACCACTCGTCGCACATTGTGTTCTCGTGCCAGGTTCACCACATAATTATTAGCATCCTCGGCACTTTTGGCCTCGTAGACTACAGCACCAACCCTGATAGCTTGTATCTTAAATTGCTCTACCAGTTCCGGCGTTGATATGGCAGTTATCTTTAAACCTCCAATCCAAGAAATTGCAAAATGCTATGTTCCTGTTTCCCTGGTAAAGTTCTGTGCCACGGGTTCCGGTACTTGCGATGCCTGACCTGCTTCACTGTGCCACAAGCTCCATGCCCTTGTTGAAAGCCACCATATTGGTCTCAAGTTTTCCCCCGGGAAAGCTTTCCCGCAACACTAATTCCATCGATTTCTTATCAATAGGAAGGATTCCAGAGCCAACTAAAGCACCGATGAGTATCATATTGGCGAAGATAGGGTCACCCAGTTTCACTGCTTCATCGGTAGCATTTAGCAGCCATGATTTAGCTGATAGTCCTTCGATAGCCTCGACGATCTTATCCAGGCTTGGGTATTCCATCCCAGCGGCGTGTATCAGTCTGGAGTTGGCTATGGTGACAACATCGGAATTTCCGAATTGCTGCAGTATTCGCAGAGTTTCTACAGGTTCCATGCCAAGTATGATATCAGCGCGCCCATTGGGAATAAACGGGCTATACTCAGTTTCCCTCGAGATTCTCAAATGGCTCATAACACTGCCGCTTCGTTGAGATGCCCCATATGTTTCTCCAATGGTCACGAAGTACCCTTCCCTTATGAACGCTTTACCGATAAGCAGTGATATCATCACGTTTCCCTGTCCACCAACGCCAGCGATTATTAAATTGAGTGGGTCTTTTATTAACGTCTTCATAATCACACTGCCTCCCTGATGATGGCACCTTGCGGGCATATGTCTGCGCACACGCCACAGCCGGTGCATATTGTTTCATCTATGGTAGCTTTGCCACTTTCGCTATCCCATACCATTCCCGAGCAACCGAACACCCTGGTGCATAGTCTATCGCAGCCACAGGCTTCCCCCATGCACTTATCAGGGTCAACATGTACCTTGTAAGGAGGTTTCTTGTCCCTCCTTCCTCTTACCAACTCGCACTCGCGTCGCATTATCACCACTCTAGGACCTCCGTCTTGAGCTATGGCCTCTAGCAGCGTTGCCGTGCTATTCTCAAGGTCAAATGGGTCACAGACCTCGACCTGTACTCCTAACGAACGGCATAAAGCTTCCATATCCACAGCTCTTGTTGTTTCTCCCATACCGGTTACTCCCGTTCCAGGATGGGGTTGGAAGCCAGTCATAGCAGTGGCATTATTATCCAGGATGACGAGAGTAAAATTAGATTGGTTATAGATACCATTTATCAGTGCTGGAATTGCGGCATGGAAGAAAGTAGAATCACCGCACACAGCGAGCACCGGCTGATTGAAGCCAAATTGCCCCAGCTTTCCCAATCCATTAGCTACGCCAGCACCTGCTCCCATACAATACATTGTTCGCATTTGAAAGAAGCCGGCGGGACCTATTGCCAGGGTGTAGCAGCCAATGTCACCGGTGACAAACCCATCACGCCCATCCAGTCTGAGTGCGTTTTTGATTGCCCAAAAAGTAGCTCGATGGGGACAGCCCGGACAGAAAGTCATAATTCGCGGTGGCATGTAGGTAAAAGGAACCTCTTCTGCCTTTTTGCTGTACTCTGCGGGGCGAGATTCGTAGGTAAGATCCATTATCTTGGCTATTGCTTGGATAACTAGGTCAGGATTTAGCTCTCCGTAAGCGTTTATATGCCCAGAGTGCTTACCGTAGAATGTATGATGGGGCGTAGTGGACGGTAGATCGGCAACCAGCTCCTTTATGCTTCCTTCTAGGAAGGGGTCGATCTCCTCCACCATCAGTATTTTCTGCGATTTGCCCAGATGTAGCTCAATGAGTTTTCGTGGTAGCGGCCAGATAGTACCCAGCTTCAAAATGCCCACTTTGTTCTCCAATTTCAACGCCTTCACAGCCTCTAAAGAATAGAGCCAGCAACTACCACCGGTTATGATTAACAATTCTGCCTCTTCCGGCCCCGTGTACCAGTTGAAAGGTGATGATTCGAATAGCTCCCGTGCCTTATCCAGTTTTGCGTGCAATTGACTGTGTAACCATGCGCTTGGATATGGTATGAATTTAGGTAAGGTGGGCACAACGGGACATATGCTGTCGAAATGTGCCTTTTGCTCCTTCTTGGGCAATTCACCCAATGTTACATTGCCTCTGGCGTGAGCAATGCGTGTCACGCTTCGTATCATGCATATACTATTTAATTCCTCGCTTAGGTCGAAAGCCCATTTTGTCATGTCCTTGGCTTCCTGGAAGGTGGCTGGTTCCAGGAGGGGGATATCCAGCCACTTAGCTATGTTCCTCAAATCCTGTTCATTGGAGCTGGATAGAGCAGATGGATCGTCGCAAGATACCAGAACCAACCCTGCGCCTATGCCACTCATGACGAGGTTGGCCAGGAAGTCAAAGGCAACATTCACTCCGTTCTGCTTCATAGAAGTGATTGCTCGAATGCCGGCGAAAGAGGCACCAGCGGCAACTTCCAGGGCCACCTTCTCGTTGACAGACCACTCGGCGTAAAAATTCATTTCCTTAGCCACGGGTATCAGGCTCTCCATTATCTCCGTTGAAGGTGTCCCTGGGTAGGCACTGGCAAGCCCTATGCCTGCTTCTAGTGCCCCTCGAGCAATAGCTTCGTTGCCGACAAAAAGCTGCGTGCTGCCGGGAGCATCTATTCCAACGCCTGACATATTACTCACCTCCTTGAACTTTCCTCCATTTCTAAGCTAGCAGCCTGTCAATTATGCTCTGTTGCAGACCAACATAAAGTAGGTTCTTTCTATCGCCACTCTTGGTGATGATTTCATGTAGCGCTCGTTTTTTCTTGAGTAAAGATGCTTCCTTAAGGTGGGCTAGATTCTCAGGAGGAAGGGTATCAACCTCAAGCTTCCCCTTTTCCTTAGCCATCTCGATGAGTTGAGCACCGATATCAGTGCGGACAATAACGGTGTTCCATCCCTCAATACCTTCCACTGAGCCTACTGAGATATCGGCAAACTCCGAAGTCATATCCAGGCAGTAAGCACAGGCAGGCATGACAAACCTCCTGATTTCATCCAGTGGAAACGAAGTTTTATCCGATAGAGTGTACGCTTCAAATATATTTGCCGGAGGAGGTGGGATATCAAATTTAGTCACCTGCGGTAAGTCAAGATTTTTCTTTAAGAATTGATGGAATCCGTCAGGGGACAAAGCCCAGGTACAAAACAATCCGACTACTAGCTTCACGTTGCCGATGTTCATTCTGTCTTGCGGTGGTTCTTGCCGCATCTTGCTCAGTGCCAATATCTGGCAGGGAATAGCCACTACCGCCAGCCGCTGTTCGCTATCCTTAGGGATCCTATTTAGAGCCTGTAACACAGGACAAGCCATGTAGTTGGAGCCAGCACATTGAAGCAACTCCTCCCTGCTTTGAGCTAAGAAAACGCTCGGAGTTTTGTCATCGGACATCTTTGTCAGGATTGCACCATCAATAAATCCCTCCTCCAGTGCCAATGACAAAAGCGTTGTTACCGTTCCGCCATATTGTGCGCTCTCCTTAATACATACATCCGTTGACCTTGTCATCAACACTTCCTTAGTGGTTCCCAGTTCATCACCGCTATACGGAGTTCCAAAAACCTGCTGGCTAATCGCATCCATGTCGGTGTAAGTTCGTGGACAGTACTGATAACACTGCCCTTGTGAAATGGTGCAACTATCCAGAAGCACTATCCTGCCTTTATAGGAAACCAGGTAAGGACAACCGCCGGCACATGCACCACATAGAGTACACAACCCCGCATCTATAACCTCCGTGAGCAACTCCTTGGAATCTTTGACTTTCATATCCATAGTTTGTTCCTTTCACATGAGATTTCCATCTTCATGTCACTGTGAATTGCTTCTATGGTGGCACTCCAGAATTTGTGTGGTAACATCTTCTCTGTGACCAGGTGTGAATGAATATCGATTACCGTTTCCTATCTCTCAGTTTGTTTTGTGTATTTTATCACGTATCTTCCTTAAAGAGACACCTGTAGTGCTGTATAAAATGATAAAATGGGGGTGTATTTAGCATCCAGCGGCATGTGCTGCTGATATTCCTTCCTATTGTGTTGGAAGAGTGAATGCGCCATGTGCTAACTCTTAGAAGGGGGATTTTTGCTTCGCAGATTCAGACTAAAGCTTGTAAGGAGGTGTCTTTATGAATGCCGATGTGCATCCTTTGCTTGAGACAAATAAGGTCATGCTGATCGCCGGGGTTTACGATGTTTTATCGGCCAAGATTGCTCAGCGTGTTGGATTCCCTGCCGTAGTGCTGACCGGATACGGAGTATCAGCAAGCTACCTGGGCGAGCCTGATTTTGGCCTTTTAACGCAAAGCGAAATTCTGGATGTAGCCCGGCGTATAGTTCAGGCCGTAGATATTATGGTCACAGTAGATGCTGATACCGGTTACGGTGGTCCTTTAAACGTGCAGCGTATGGTTCGGGAATTACTAAAAATCCGAGCAGGTGGGATGATACTTGAAGATCAACGATGGCCAAAACGTTGTGGACATATGAGGGGTAAAGAGGTCATTGGGGCAGAAGAACATGCCATAAAAATCCGTGCTGCCAAAGACGCCGCAGGCGAAAGCCGGTTCATTGTCACTGCTCGTACCGATGCTCTCGCTACTCACGGTGTGGATGAAGCGATTAGAAGAGCTAGGCTCTATAAGGAAGCCGGGGCTGATGTACTGTTTGTAGAAGGACCGCGTAGTAAAGAAGACCTACGCCGTATTGGCAAGGAACTACCGCCACCTTTGGCAATCAATATGATTGAGGGAGGGGTTACCCCTGTATGCAGTCTGGAGGAACTATATGAAATGGGCTTTTTTGTCGTTGGCTATGTGCTTACCGGTCTATTTGCTGCTGCAAAGGCTCTGCAAAGAGCATTCATTACTCTAAAAAAGGAAGGGGGAAGCTCCTCTATTACCAGCGACCTGATGAGTTTTGAAGATTCTAACAGTATGGTTGGTCTCGAAAAACGCTATCAAGAGTATGAGAGATACAGGATAGAAAGCGAATTATGAAGCGAATACAGGCTTGCCTTTACCAAAATATAAACAACTCGGGTATTTATGCACAACGAAGCACCATGATAAGATAAACAAAAACAAAATTGGGCAGGTAGAGGATGCGTGGAAATTAAAAAAGCCCGTGATTAAACTATCTACGGAAGTAAAGAAACGAAAGGAGGCAAGGAATTGGAGAACATAAAGGTAGAGGATTTATTAGCTTCGTCAACTAAAGGAATAGAGGTGGGAAGCAAGGCAACTGTTTGTGCTGCCTTTATTTTATGTGCGCAGGCCATAACCATAATAGGGGGATTAGAGGGGAGAGCGTGGGGGCTGCTGGGGCTTGCCCTTATATTGATCGCAATACAGCAGTTCCAAACGCGGTTTTCTATAGCACAAAATGTGTTAGCAATGCGTCGAATCGGGATAGCTGTACTGGTTCTGGGCCCAGTTTTGCAAGCTTGCGTGATATTGGGAGTGCCGGGCTTCGTTTCCCAAGCTCCGCTTAACGAAGCTTTTGATCCTGCTGTAGTTACTGCGATTGTTCATCATCTTGCCCTCATAGCAGGAGTTTTTCTGATAACTGCAGGGATTGCCGGAATTCAGGCTTCTAACGCGACGAAGTCAGTGCTACAAATGATAGAGAGGATGGGAGCATCCTAAGGAGGTTCTAAGGAAGGATTTCTAAAGTTTTGTCGGCTGTGGTAGCTGGGAGTCGTATCCAACTTCAAACAGGCTGTTTTTGGCATACTGAAAACAGCCACATCTTTTTAGTTTCCACGGCGTTAGTAGAAATGAGCGGGAGGTTAATGTGAAGTATAACAAGGTTACCAATGAAACTATCCGAAAGCTCAAGGGCATAGTTGGGGAGGATAATATCCTCTCAGAGCATCTCATGGATTATGGACACGACGAGACGCATATATTGGACTGGGTGCCTCCCGAAGTTGTTGTGAAACCGAGAAGTAGAGCAGAGGTATCTGCGATATTAAAGCTGGCTAATCAAGAAATAATTCCTGTTACTCCCAGGGGTGGTGGGACAGGACTATCCGGCGGCGCAGTCCCCATTTACGGTGGTATTCTTCTTTCACTGGAGCGAATGAATAAAATCCTGGAGATAGATGAGGAGAATTTTTTGGCTGTACTCGATCCAGGCGTCACCTTAGCTGAGTTATATAAAGCTGTGGAGGATAGGGGGCTTTACTATCCTGTCTATCCTGAAGAGGAGGGTGCCACCATTGGGGGGAATGTGGCAACGAATGCTGCTGGTATGAAGGCGGTGAAATATGGCGTCACCAGGAACTATATCATGGGATTGGAAGCTGTACTTCCAAATGGTGCAGTGATAGAGACAGGTGGGAAATATGTAAAGAATTCCACTGGCTATAATCTGACTCAACTTCTGGTAGGCTCTGAGGGAACCCTGGCCGTGGTAACCAGGATTATACTGAAGTTAATCAAGAGGCCAAAGAACAGATGCTATCTAATTCCTACCTTTGAATCGCTTGAAGGTGCAATAAGCACTGTTCCAAAGATACTCAGAGAAGGTATAGTCCCGGTCGCCATTGAATTTATGGTGGGCATTGCTATGCAACTGTGCCAGAATTATACGGGCATAAAACTTCCCATTCCAGAAGCGCCGTATTACCTCATTGTAATCATTGAATCGGACAGTGAAACTGAGCTTGCGAATCTTACTAAGCGGGTTAATGCCATCTGCTTAGATAATGGCGCCTCCGATGTTTTCATTGTGGACGCGGAGAAGGATATGAAAAAGGTGTCCGATGTCAGAGCAAAGCTGCACTTTGCCGTGAAATCGCTGGGACTGGAAGATATAGGCGATGCTGTGGTTCCGAGGAACAAGATTCCTGAATTCATGAACATGTTGGGTGAAATAACTCGGAAGCATGGTATCATGGTGAGCGGTAGCGGGCATGCTGGTGACGGGAATGTGCACTTCAGCGTCATCGCTTTTGGTACACCGGAGGAAGAGTTCAACCGTAAGTTGCCTGAAATTCTCACTGATGTATTTAAAGGAAGTGTATCGCTAGGAGGTACCATCTCTGGCGAGCACGGAATTGGCGTTACCAAGAAGAAATATGTTCCCATTGCGATAAAACAAGAGCAGATAGAGCTTATGGGGAAGATAAAAAGAGTTTTTGACCCAAACTACGTCCTGAACCCGGGGAAGATTTTTGATTAGCAGGATGATTTTAGGTGTTGATGAGGCGGGTAGAGGCTGCGTCATTGGTCCGCTAGTTATCTGTGGTGTGCTGGCAAGCGAGGAAACCATAGAGCGGTTTAGAGAGATGGAGGTCCGAGATTCCAAGCAATTAAGCCGAAAAAAGCGAGAGCAGCTGGGTTCTGAGATAATGAGCGTTGCGGAAGATTTCATGCTCATCAAGATAAGTCCCGTTGAAATAGATGAATGGTTACGTGTGCCAGGTCTTAATTCATTAGAGGCACGGAAAACTGCCGAAATAATTTCTCGTTTGAAGCCGCCGATCGCCTACATTGATGCTCCCGGTAAGGGTGCGCGTGGCTATGCAAGATTAATTAACTCAGCAATTCAGTGTGGAACTCAAGTCATAGCGGAGAACTTTGCCGACCGGAATTATCCTGTAGTGAGCGCTGCCTCTATACTGGCTAAAGTTCATAGGGATGAGGTGATACGGGAACTACATATTGAGTATGGTGACTTTGGCTCCGGTTACCCCTCAGATAGAAAAACAAGGGAATTCCTCACACAATATTATCATCGGCAGGGAAAGTTCCCTGACATAGTTAGAACCAGATGGGCAACGGTTACAAGGATAACCAGTCCCCAGAAGGCTTATCTGGAAAGTTCGTCCGTTCAGAATTAGACAAGGATGAATTCTTTAATTGCTTTGAAGTAACGCTCCATTCCCACTAGCATTATATCGTTGTGCTCAGCATCGGGGATAATAACCAGGTTCTTGTTGCTCGAGGCGGCATTCTCATACAGAGCTTTACCTTCAGTAGGGGGGATAAGGCTATCATATTCACCGTGGATAATGAGCGTTGGTATGGTAATAGTTCGCATCTTGGTGAGGTTGGGGAATTCGGCATCCGTTAGTCCCAAGGATTCAGTGGGAAGTCCCAGGTGCAGAAGAAGGTTGATGACACTGGCGAAGCCGCTCTCGATAATGAGCCCCTTTAATTGCTTCTGGTAGCGGTGGGCTATTTCGATGGCGGAAGCGCTTCCTAAGGAGCGACCCATCACGAAAATGTCGTTGCTATAGTGGTTTTCGTTCAGGATGTTGGCGAATGCTTTAAATATCGCCGGGGCATCTGAAATCATATTGCTGAAGGTAGGTCTTCCCTGGCTTGCGCCGTAGCCTCGATAGTCTGCCACGAATAGATTGATACCAAGTTGGTTATATATCGGGGCGATGTGGTCATAGTCGCTGACCACCTCACCGTTACCATGAAAATAGATGAAAGAGGGTGCTCTCTGGCTATAAACATAAAAGCGGCAGGAAATGGAGACATCACTATCTATGGGAATGAGATAGTCGCGCGCATTAGCGGGAGCTTTAGTAACATCTTTCCTGGGGAAAAAGATGAAGGAAAGGACTTCTGGTTGGTCCAGGATGGAATACTCAGCTTGCTCAGCCATGTTTCTTCCAGGTTGATTTTAGCATGTAGTTGCAACATAAATCCAAACAGGACGGTTTGTCAGGAGGCTGAATGGAAGGCTTCTATTTGAGGTCAATAGAAGGTATAGTTAAAATGGAGCAAGCCGAGCCAGCGAACTTGCGGAAGTACGAAGCAAATTTGTCTAATGGACTTGAAAAGCCTGTGAGATTTGGCCCAAGCGTGAGAACGGAGGAATTCTATCAAAGCCGCTACTAAAGAATTTCTTAAGATGGCTGGGGGATGGAGGCGTTTAGACCGGGCTTTGCATGGCTATATCTATTATGTTCACTATGATGGGTATGTCAAGGTTATCTTAACGCTCGGCAGGTGGCTGGTAAAACATTTCCCACGCTCTAAATTTTTAAGAACCGCGTATGATTATTTCTTCAATAGGTATCATGCCAAGATTCTGAGGGAGGAGGATGCGAAGAAATTCGTCATGCTCCATAGGGATATTCATGCCGACCCGTCAATTGCTGAACAGATTATTCCTTTTAAGATCGCAAACAAAATCGTTGTCGAAAATCCCGAATACATAGCAGTCACCGATTGCCCCTGTCGTCTGGAGAAGGCCCCCGCTTACTTGAAGGAACATAATGACCTGCCAGTCAATGTCTGTGTAGCAATTGGCAAGACCACCGTAAATTTCTGGCTTGAGAAAATACCACAGAGACATACAAGAAGGATAGCCAGCGAAGAAGCCCTGCAAATCATTGCCGATGGGCACAAGAAGGGTTGGATTAATACTATTTGGCTTAAGGACGCCACTGGCGGTAGAACGGGCATTTTGTGCAACTGTTCCAAATGGTCATGTGGGGGAATTGAAGCTATGAAGCTGGCAGGGTTGTTAGAACGAACACGACCAGAATCTCCAAATATACTTATTCCTTCTGGCTATGCTGCCAGGCTGGACGAGGAGAAGTGTATAGGCTGTGGAACATGCGTTGAAGTCTGCCCCTTTGACGCGTGTAAGCTCAATCCGGATACAGAGAAAGCGGAAACAGTCTATGATAAGTGTATGGGCTGTGGCGCCTGTGTAGATTTTTGTAAGGGAGAAGCGAGGGAACTGGTGTTGGACCCCAACAAGGGTACACCGTTAGACCTTGACGAACTTTAAGCCCTGTCAAATCTTTGTCTATCTAGGCGGACACGATTTTGTCAGGGAGAATAACTGAGGCTGTATGGAGGGGACACGAGAAGTTGGTGTGGCTTTGTTGGGAAGACTGTGATGGGCGTTCACAGGGATTCCGCTACAAGCTGGGAAATATCCTTAACGGTTAGCTTGTCTTCTAATTCCTCTACTTTTATGGCATCCTGAAACATCGTCATGCAACTGGGACAAGCAACTGCCAGGATATCAGCTCCAGTTTCGTAAGCTTCTCTAACTCTAATCCTGCTGGGACTTTCTTTGCTGCCTGCCAGGAGATCGGTAACAAAATTACCGCTCCCTCCACCACAGCAGAAAGAATTTTCCCTGCTCCGTTCCATTTCCACTAATTCAACTCCGGGGATGCTTTGCAAAATTTCCCGCGGCTCATCGTATATCTGGTTGTATCTGCCCAGAAAACAAGGGTCATGATAGGTAACTTTAATCTTGTTCTGGGATGGTTTTATCTTATTTGACCGGAGCAGGCCACGCAGGAGCTGAGTGTAGTGATATACCTCAAAATATGCGTTGCTGACTAGTGGATAATTATTTCTGATCGCATTATAGGCATGCGGTGAAAGCGTAACTACCTTCTTGACACCGAGCTCTTTGAACTTCTGGACGTTCTTCTCAACCAACAGTTGAAATAGCTCATTTTCTCCAAGCAGATATACTTCGTTCCCACAACAATTCTCTTCATTGCCGAGGATTCCAAAAGATACTCCTGTCTTACTCAGCAGTGTGGCAACGCTCCTGGCCATCCTTTGTCCAGATTCATCATATGAGCCGAGACATCCCACATACAATAGATATTCATCACCTGTTTCATATCTTTTTATTCCATTTGCCCAGGCATCCCTTCTACCCCTCTCCTTCAACGGATTTCCAAGCCGGTAAACATCCTCTAGAAAACTGGACACAGCGGGCGGTATCCTGCCTTTCTCCTTCTCCATAGTGTCACTTCTGGCAGCCACTATCCAATCAACGATGTCACTGGCAAACTTCATTGGACACTGTTCGACGCAGTTCTTACACGTTGTGCAGGAATATAAAATCTCGGCGAGATGCTCCGACCACTCAATTTCACCCTTCAACCAGGCGTATATGAGCCATAATCGCCCACTTGTGGAATAGGTATCAAAGCGGAACCTTGCGTAGGAGGGGCAATTAAAGTCTGAGTAATCAGCGGGGAACTTGCAATATCCGCACCTGAAGCATCTATGGATTTGTTTGGTATATTCTTTCATTATTAAGCCTCCCAATTCCCGGGATTCATGATTTCGTTGGGGTCTAACAGTTCTTTTATCTTTTTCATAATTTTCAGTGTATTAGGATCCATCTTTTCCATTATTATTTCCTGTTCTTCTATGGTTGGCTTCCACATCATTCCTCCTTGCTCTGTGGTGAACTCAGCCGCTTCACGTAAGGCTTTCCTGATCCTGTCCATTTCATCATCATCAGCGCGATTAAATGTAAAAGCAAAGGCGTACATCATACAATGCCCCCCTGCGATGACCCGTGATGTGGCTGAATAAGATAGGTTGTACTTTGAAACAAGCTCTTTCTGTTTTGTAATAAACTCTGGATATTTCTCGAGGGGAATAATCGGTCCGCTATATTCAAATCCACCTCCCTTTCTGACATCGGCGAATCTGACTACATCCCTTGATGGCATCTCCAGAAGAGGCGGCTTCATATCCGCCGGGACGGATAAAAATCCACCATCTCTGCTCTCAAAAATGTCCCAAAGTGCATCCCATATAATCTTCCTCTTAAAATCGAGTTCTTCATCTGAGTCTCCGGTTATGATTACCAGGATATAAATATTTCCTTTGAACCTTGGCGGTAATGGCTGCTCATTCAGAACTATGTCCTCTGCCATTTCGGTATGAGTTACTTTAAGCACGACATCGGGAACCAGCTCTATCTTGTCTGTCAGGAATACCATGACATCCCTCATCTTCTTGCAGGGGTAAAGTCGCAATCCCAACTTGGTGATGATTCCTGTGGTACCAAACCAGCCCAGGAAAAGTCCACTTAGATCAGGCCATGGAGCCCCCTTTGAGAACCAATGTTGTGAAGATATGGAACACGAGCCAATTCGACAAATCTCCCCTGTTGGCAACACGACTTCCAAGCCGCTAACCATGTCAGAATTAAAGCCATATTGTTGTGTCAAACGACCCTGACCATGTATTACTGCGTTACCTACTACTGTAGCTATTGCTGGCGAGTCAGGTATACTATGCCTTAGCTTGGGATGGTGCTTCTTTAGATAGTTTTGCAACATACCATGTGTAACACCACCCTCAACGATGACATATCGGCTTTTCTCATTTACCCCTAATATCTTTTCCATTCTTTTCATGTCTATCACAATTCCGCCCTTTTGAGGAATAACCAGGCCAGTTAGTGCCAAGCCACCTCCCTTGGGTACTATTGGTATCTTCTCTTTGTTTGCCAGCTTGACTATTCCCTGTATCTCTTCAGTTGTCTCAGGCATAACCACGTAATCTGGCTCATGTGGCGGAGTTAAGCCAGGGTCGCGTCCATAGAAATAACGCTCTTCCTTGTGATTGGAAACATACTGCTCACCAACTATTCCAGCAAGAGAGTTATAAATGTCAATCATAGCGTCATACCTCCGATCTCGGCTTTTCATCAATTGCCATTTTACACAAATCAATTATGTGGATTGGCTTAAGCCCCCTTTTGCTAACCTTATCACCGACACTTAGGTAGCACATGGGACAGTTAAACACACAATATTCGGCTCCAGCGTTTACCATGTCGTCAAAATTCCTCTTTTGCACGTCATCGGCGATCTTGTAGCCTTGTCCCATCCTGATAACTTCGCCACAACATAACGCGTTTTCTCCCACATATTCCCGTTCCACTCTATGAGCACCTATTAGATTAAATATGTCATCCACAAAATGCTGTGTCTGCGGGGAAAGCCGATTTGAGCAGGGTCGCTGGTAAGCTACTTTAACATTCAGCGGCTTTATTTCGTCCTTAAGTTCCTTTAGCTTATTATGCAGGTATTCGAAGTAATGAATAGTTTTGAATGGCACTTCCATGCCGTAGGCTGGTGCCAGTGAGTTAAATGTGCCATAACATTCATCGTGAAGGCATATGAGTTCCTTGATTCCTAGATTCTTGATGTTTTCTATTGCCTTGGGAAGCCTGTCTTTTATTACTGACATTTTGGCATAATGCAAAAAAACAGCGTTGCAGAAAAACTCCTCACCCATAATATAAGATGATGCGATGCCATCAAAAAGCTTTCCTGTAACCCAAAATGGAAATATCGGAATGAAACAAAATGAGAGCGCCCTTTCCTCAACTTTACCCAGCGTGAATCTTCCTCTTGGTTCGCATTGATTGATCCACATGGTAGCGACGGACCTGGGTGCAGGTAGTATGCCCTTTTCCTCCTGCCGCTCGACAATTAAATAGAAAGGATGATTTCCCATTTTACAGTACTCTTCACAGGCATAGCATGTGACACAATCGTGCAGCACAAAAGAGTCCTCGCCATTGATTATCTTCTGCATTTCTGTCTTTGCCTTATCCTTGTCCAGGCGCAGATATTGACACTTAACCAGGCAATCGTGAGTCTTACAGGCAGCGCATTTCGCTGGGTCAAAATTCAATTCAGGCATTGGATACCCCCTTATTTCCCTAAAGCATCGATATAAGCTTTGGAGTTAGATATAGTGGCGAGCATCGGTAGAATATTTTTTAAGGTCCAGGCGTGCCACTCATCGCTCCAACTGTTAACACAATCCTCTAGAATAGTGACAAAATATCCTCTGTTAAACGCATCCCGAGTAGTAGACTCAACAACAAAGTTCGTGACCAATCCCGATATAACTACAGTCTTTATGCCGTGGTTGCGAAGTAGCAAATCTAGCGGGGTACCGCAGAAACCACTCGTGGAATAATTATTAATAATCATCTCGCTTTCCATCGGTTTGAGTTCATCAATAATCTCACCACCCCATGTGCCATCAACGAAACTTTTAGTTGCTGCTATGCTGCTCGCTAAAGGGGCATGTTTCTCAGCCTCAGGCAATTCAGGCATGCCCGGTCTAAAAGCAACCCTGACATAAGCAACCAATACCCCTTTTTCTCTACTTGCCTTAAGAACTGCTTGGGTATTCTCGAGGGTGTGTGCTGCCTTTATCCGTTCCGGGAGTTCCATAGCACTCTTACCCTCCGGCTTCGCAAGGTCATTCTGCCAATGCAATAACAATAACGCTGTTGTAGTGCGATCAATTTTCTCTTGCATCCTACCTCCTCTTGAAAAATTTAGCTGGGCTTACCGCTTTCTAATCTAACTTCGAAAACTTCTTCCTAATACACCGCAGGTCTACTCTGTTGAGGAAAGCATTGTTGAGAAAGTTCCGACCTCGGAAAAATGACCGCCATCCAGAACAAGAGTTTGCGCTGTTACATAACTGGAAGCCTCAGATGCTAGAAAAAGCACGGCACCAACCATTTCCTCGGGTTCAGCTATTCGACCCAGAGCCGTGCTGCCTTCAACCTTCTCACGAATCTCGGGGGTGCTCCATAACAGGCTGGAAAGCTTGGTTTTCACGACAGCTGGAGCAATCGCATTTACTCTGATATTGTGCTGTCCCCATTCTTCAGCGAAAACCTGCGTAAGCATAATGACGCCCGCCTTACTTATCGAATAAACCCCTAATCCTATGTCAGGAGTAATCCCGGCTGTTGAAGCAACATTGATAATACTTCCGCCACCTTTATCTCGCATTATTTTGCCTACTGCCTGGCTCAGGAAAAAGTAGCCTTTAAGGTTTAGCCCCATAATTACATCCCAGGCCGGTTCTTCAACATTGAACACTGAGCCAAACACTGGATTGGTGCCGGCGTTATTCACCAGGATATCAATGTGACCAAACTCGTCCGCTGCTTTTTTGACCAGATTATCGATCTCGGGGAGGTGGCGAACGTTGGCTGATACAGGTAGGGCTTTCCTCCCCATATCGGTTATTTCCTGAGCCACGGCTTCCAGGTCTGGTAATTTACGGCTGGCAAGCACAACATCAGCACCTGCCTCTGCCAGCCCTAAGGCAATACTTCGACCAATTCCCCGGCTTCCACCGGTAACTAAAGCTACTTTCCCTGGAAGGTGAAACTTCTCCAGAAATGCCCCTCTTTTCTTATCGCTCATAATACTACTCCTTATAGTGATACTCAGCTAAATATGCGACCGGTCTAGGTTTTACCATACAGCTCTCGAAATCGCTCAAGCATTGCTCTGGGAGTTACCGGAGGTCTTTCATACTTGGGCAATTCCTTTTCTATGCCAAACAGATACTTCGCTATGCTCTTCAAAGGCTCGAGGTCATATCTCCCCATCATGGTGATGGTTTCCATCTGGGGAGAGCCGCCACCATGCAGTCCTGCCACTTGCATCACCCCAGCTAGCTCAGAGACTATCATACCCTCTATGCCCCGGAAACAGCGATGCTGATTCTCTGCGGATATTTGGGGATTTCTCATCAAGTATTTATTTGCCAGCTTTCCCGTTTCTTCTGAGAAGAATTCCTCCTCGAAGGGCATGGTAGCACACAAACCTCCAGCAAGGTCAGCGACGATTTTAAACTCATTGTAGATCTCCTCTCCAGCGAGCTTTCTGCCAGCGTTAGTTAAAATTTCATCAGGTACCCACGTTCCGGATGCTGACTTCTCAGCCCGATAGGCACTCATCTGACCTGCAGCAAAAACAAGCTCTGCCGTGCTTATCATATGACATAGCTTGTCCCTTACATGAGTTGTCCTTTCAATCCCATTGTATTCCGCCACAAGTGCTGCAGCACTGGCTAGAACTTCCGATACCGCAGGCTTGCAGCCGGTATATGAATGACGGTGGTAATGGGCAAAGAGCAAAGCAAGGAAACCAGCGAAGGGGGTCTGTCTTGGGTCAGCCTTTCCATCCATGAAGACCCTTTCCCGAGGAACAAAGACATCGTCAAAGATGGTAAACGATTCCGCATCGCCCATTTCTGCACCAGGAGCCTGTCCGTATTTCACCTTATGCATACGTGCCGGTCTAACAAGCATTTTTACTCCCTCCCAGTCGGCAGGGACGGCGAAGGCAACAGCGTAGTCATTATCTTTGTCGGTCATGAATCTTGTGGGTATAGCTATAATCTCATCGCTCACTGGGGCGGTCGTGTTATCAATCTTTGCTCCCCTGACCACGATGCCATCAGGTCTGCTTTCTACTATTCTGAGATAAAGGTCGGGGTCCACCTGCTCATGAGGTCTTTTTAATCTGTCGCCTTTGGGGTCGGTTTGAGCACAGTTAGCACATATATCATTGTCCTGCCAGTATCTAAGATACTTCAGGAAGTTTTGATTGGTATCTGTGCCTAAGAACTGATCCATCTCATAGGTAACCACAGAAAGGGCATTCATAGCATCTATTCCCATACACCTCATAATACAGCCGCCAACCCTGTGGCAAAGGAGCTTGGTCATTAGCTGCTTCTTCAGCAGGTCATCCACGCTTTGATGGATATGTGTAAACCTGCTTATCTTCTCCCCCGTTAGATGTGATGTTGCAGTGCATAGCTCCTCCCAGTCTGGGTCATTAGCACGGTCGTATGTCTCTCGTATAATGCGCAGCTGTCCACTAAGTCTCTCGTCATCCCTGCCCACTTTCTCTCCACTGATGTAGAGATTCTTCCGCATCTTCTTGATTCCACTGAAGTAATCATCGTAAGTCTTAATAGTCATTTTCCCTCCTTCCTCAGCTTTTAAAGCCGAAGATTTTCGCAGCGTTTTCTCCAAGTACTGCGTCTATTTCTTCTTTTGTAAATTTAAGGCCATCAGGCGCATTATCAGGGAGCTCCTTTATCATGTTAAGCCAGTCTTTCATAGGGATTACAGCCTCCAATACGGGATTGTCTGTTCCCCAGAGGAACTTTGATGCATCAGCCTCATCAAAGGCTGCTCTTAGCATATGGCAAAACTCGGCAAAGTTCCTTCTTGCTGTTAGCTGTTGACCTGAGAAATCGGCATAGAGTGTGGTTGCCTTGGTCGATATCAGGTTAACCATCTCGTGCCACCAGCAATGGCCCAGATGAGCACCTATGACCGTAAGTTTTGGGAAATCAGTTACTATGGTGTCCAGGTAGACAGGCCTGGCATATTTACTTTTCAAGGGCTTTGAAATCGGCCCCAGATGGGAAAGCAGCGGGATATTCAGCTCTTGAGCCTTCTCCAGTACCTTGTATGACTCCTCACTGTCAGGATAAAAGCCTGCTGCAGGATGATATTTAAGCCCCCGGCATCCATAGTCGTGCACCGCTCTGTCCAGGATATCAACCGCGTTAGACCTGCGCGGGTCAACCCCGGCAAATGCAACAACCCTATCGGGGTACTTCTTTGCTAGAGAGCCATAAAATTGATTGATCTCGTCCACTGTTTTAGCTGCCTCTCCTATCCCGTATCCCCAATCAATGGCCATAATAAATGCCTTGTCCACCCCCGATGCGTCCATGTTTGCTATCAGCTTAGAGCCATCAGCATCCATCATCGGGTCCATGATGTTGTTCTTTACTTCATCTACTGTAGGAGACCCCAGTTTGTTCTTTCTGAAAAAATCTATCCCGATTTCAGCCAGTTCGTTCCAGTAGTTATCCGATATAATGTCCCATGTCCAAACATGACAGTGCGCATCTATAATCATTTCTTCCTCCTTCCTCTAACCTGGTTAGTTTGTCTTACATCCTCTTTGAGTCCCAGGCTCTTATTAGCCTTTATAGCGCACATTTGCACAGGCAACCGATAAATCGCTCTTCTGCAGATGCTCACGATGGTGCTTGGCCGCCTGGGATGACATGCTACAGCTAAGTATATACACTGAGACATCTCTGGCATCTGATATTTTGCATTTCGCCTGATGGCATACCATTAATAGGTTGGAAATACTTTGGAATAACAAACAATGCCTGATGAAAAAGCATACCACAAAATGTCTATCCTTGTAAGATGGGTTAAGTTTTTGTCGCCATCCTAGACCTAGTTTTTCTTTTGATGCTTCAATCTATACTTAGGAGTTAAGTGTTGCGGCATATATGGAAATGCCTAGAGGTATGAGGATAAGCTGAAGGAGCAGAAAAGCAGTGATGAGTTATGAGAGTTAAGGTACGTTTGGTAGAATAGTATTGTTCAGTGGAACGAGATTCTGTATGGGGGGAAGTGTCGGAATTGGCAGACGAGCATGACTTAGGATTTCATTTTTAGCTTCAAATTGGTTAACTATTCC
>Ga0209427_10001609_pt1 | contig 26189 bp, 18 predicted proteins | sample DeeMarSWOR136_30_FD_187465 | JGI IMG/M metagenome (GOLD analysis project Ga0209427, IMG submission 187465) | Marine sediment microbial communities from White Oak River estuary, North Carolina - WOR-1-36_30 (SPAdes) (version 2) | ecosystem: Environmental > Aquatic > Marine > Intertidal zone >...
GACCAGGGTTGAAGTAGCCTCTACGCTTGTTGGAGCTCCAAGCTTCAAGGCCTTAAAAACCGGGGACAGGGCATGACAGCCGATATCACCTAAGGCTCCTGTTCCGAAATCCCACCAGCCGCGCCAGTTAAACGGCAGGTAAGCCGGATGATATGGCCGATATGGTGCCGGGCCAAGCCAAAGGTCCCAGTCTAACGTCTCAGGCACTGGCGGTGTTTCTTTTGGCCGGTCCACTCCCTGGGGCCAATATACAGAATTTAGACCGCGCAAAGGTCTGTCGGTCCAGACGTGGACTTCCCGCACAGGACCAATCGCACCGTCCCAGATATATTCACAAATCAGGCGTGGCCGCTCCGTTGCCTGACCCTGGTTTCCCATTTGTGTAGCGACCTTGTGCTCGCGCGCCGCCTCGGCAATCTTGCGGGCCTCGTACACCGAGTGGGTCAGTGGCTTTTCACAGTATACATCTTTGCCTCGTTTGATAGCCGCCATCGACGCAACCGCGTGCACATGGTCCGGTGTGGCAACCGTAACGGCATCGATATTTTTTTCCTCCTTATCCAGCATCTTGCGGAAATCACGATATTGCCTGGCCTTGGGGTAGCGCCTGAATGTACCGGCAGCGTGCCTCCAATCCACATCACACAGGGCAACAATATTCTGGCTGCTGACGTTTCCAAGGTCGCTGGCCCCCTGACCGCCCACACCGATACCTGCTATATTGAGCTTTTCACTGGGAGGGACATGACCTGCGCCTCCGAGCACATGTCTCGGAACAATTGTAAACGCCGCTGCTGCGGCTGCACTACCTAAAAAATCACGACGTGAAATTTTCCTGTTCTTCACAACTTCTCTCCTGTACTTGCTTAATACTTGTGGTTAGATTTATCCGGCTCCTCCTGAGCCGGGACATCTATAACGTCCATCCTTTGCGATATTCCCGGCGGATATAATCATTGGCCTCAGGCATATTGGTAATCCTCATATTCGGGCCGTCATAATACAGCTTAAGGCCCTTTTCATACAACAGCTGGCTCATACGCACAGCAATATTGCCCAACAGAACCACCTCGGCCATCGGACCTGAGGCCTCGAAGTTCGAACCGGCCGGCGAACCGCCTTTACAGGCACGTATCCACTCTTTATGATGCCCGGGTGACCTCGGCAAAGTTTTCGGAGGCTGCTTGTATTCTTTCATCTTTGCTTCAGGTATCAACCTGTGACTGAGCATCTTACCTTTGTCACCGACATAGAGGTTATCATCAGCACTTCCAAAGCGGCGACCGTCTTCGAGCTCGGCAGGCCGGGGGGGCATCAGTCCTCCGTCATACCAGGTCAGCTTAACAGGTGGCAAGTCTCCACGCGCAGGAAACTCATAACGAACAAGGGATGCCAGAGGAGCGGTTTCAGAATTGACTCCACTGGTGCAGGCCTCGACACTCGTCGGATAACCCAGCTTTAGGGCCCTGAAAATCGGAGCAAATTGATGGCATCCAATATCGCCTAAAACGCCGGTACCGAAATCCCACCAGCCGCGCCAGTTAAACGGTAGATAGCAGGGATGATACGGCCTTTCCGGAGCCGTACCAAGCCATAAGTCCCAGCTAAGACCTTCAGGCACAGGTGGTGTATCTTTGGGCCTGTCCAGCCCACGAGGCGAGATTGGTCTGTTACACCACGAATGTACCTCGCGTACGGGCCCTATTGCTCCGTCCCAGATAAACTCACACACCAGCCTCGTCGCTTCGGATGCCTGTCCCTGGTTGCCCAACTGAGTGGCAACTTTAGCCTCTCTGGCCGCCCCGGTTAGCTTTCGCACTTCAAAAATATCATGCGCCAGCGGCTTTTCGCAATACACATGCTTGCCCATCTTGATTGCCATCATAGCGGCCACGGCGTGCGTGTGGTCCGGCGTGGCCACCACCACTGCATCGATATTCTTGTTTTCCCTATCCAGCATCCTACGGAAATCACGGTATTGCCTGGCCTTGGGATACTTCTTGAATGTGTCCGCCGCATGCCTGAAATCCACATCGCATAGAGCAACAATGTTCTCACTGCTGACTTCTCCGATGTCACCTGCACCTCGCCCCCCAACGCCAATGCCGGCTATATCGAGCTTTTCACTCGGAGCCGTATTACCGGCCCCTCCAAGCACATGACAGGGAACAATCGTAAATGCCGCCACCGCCGCGCCACTCATAAAATCGCGCCGGGATATCTTGCTTCCCATTCGTTCTTTAGCTTTCTCTTGGTTCTCCATATCAATATCCCTTAAAACATTAATCTTCTCAACCCTCATAAGTGGTTTCATTTCATTAAGGCTAACAGTTCACAAAACGCGAGCCTAAGCCACCATAAACAACAATTATTCCGGTTATCTTATATTTAAGACATTATAAATTACAGGTTACACCGGTTATACCTCAAAGCGAAACGCTCTATTCGGACAACTCAACCACCCAGATATTGCGATACTGCACCCGGTTACCGTGGTCCTGCAGGTATATACCGCCGGGCTCACCACTCGGCGCTGCCGTTGTCGCCTTCGATACTTTTACCTTCTCATGTATCTTCACGCCGTTGTGCACTACTGTCATTAGGGCATCTTCGATCTTCTTTCCGCTGCTGTCGAAATGTGCAGCGCTGAACGTAATGTCGTATGTTTGCCACTGCATCGGCGGCGCACACATATTTACAAGTGGCTGGGCGACACTGTAAATTCCACCACATTCGTTGTCCCTGCCCTCAAGGCCATAGCTGTCGAGCACCTGCACTTCAAATTTTCCCTGCAGATACACACCGCTGTTGCCGCGTCCCTGGCCACGCGCATCAGGCATAAACGGTGTACGAAATTCGAGGTGCAGCTTTACATACCCAAACTTCTTTTTGGTTATAATCGAACCGGTCCCCGGCACTACTTCCATCGCTCCATCAGCAAGCTTCCACTGCACCGGCCCCGGTTTGTCTTCCGAGTACTTCCATTCATTCAAGTTGTCCCCGTTAAACAACACCACCGCTCCGGCCGGCGGCCTGGCACACAATGTCGGCGAAAGCCGGACGACCTTCTCCATCGCCAGACTGCCGGAAAAATCCTGTCCCTGGAAAGTCCCTGCAAACTTCCGGCCCTCAAGCACCGTCTGCAAAGTAAATTCAAAACCATCATACTCGGCGGGACCGGAAAAAAGCACTTTCCCTTCTTCAAGCTGTCCCTCAAGTTCGGCTATTACCGGTACACGTGCATTGAACTGATCAAGAAACTTCGCTCGATATTTTCCTTTGCCTAAAGCAATTACCTGTGCCACCACAGCACCCGAATCAGAACCGTCATCCAGCCTCCAGGTGCCCTGCCAGTCCCCCATTAAGGAATCGAGCTTCTCAAGCTCTATCTTCGTCTGCTCCATATTTTCGCACTTCACAGGCCCTGCACACGATGCCAGGGCTATAGATAAAACCAACAGCACAAAAACAAACGAACTCAAATTTGCACAATGACACTCTCTTCTGTTCTTTATTGCTCTCAAAGCCACCATGTTTTCTCCTAATTTATATCTTCAATGACCAGCATATACCCATGGGTACACTTACTCTATTTTGTGCTTATGGTCCTACTCGTCCTTAATCTGACTTATCAGTTTCTGCGCCTGCTCGCGCAGAAATTCATTCTTCGAAATTTGGATAACCTTCTGCAGAGCAGCATTGCTCTCCGCAGGATTGCTGCCGACTGTAGCTTCAGCGATCTTAACCACGGCAACTTCCGCCTCCTGCTGCAAACTCTTGTCCGCAAGGTAAGAGGCAGCCATCTGAAGTGCGGCCAGCAATTTCACATTTGCCAGCCCCGACAACACCATTTTCTTTTCACTCGTGTCCGACGCCAGACTCATCGCCTGCTTATACATACCAATTGCCTCTTCAGCCGGGCGATTGCTCTCAAGGCCGATCAGACGAACATAACCGCGAAGTGCCAGTACCCGATGTATTTTATTCTCCGTGGTCTGCACTACTTTCAACAGGTCGACAACCGGCTCGGCCGTAGGCCAATCAGCCAGAGCACGAATACACGTCTCCTTTACCGTATCGTTCTTGTCCTTCAGACCTTCGCGAAGCACACCCAAAGCGCTCTTGTCGCCGATTTTGCCGAGAACTCTCAACAGCGAACATCGAATTGTCACATCTTCGACCGAAGATAACGCAGCCAGAACCGCCTCCGCCTGTTTACTCTTGTCATTGATTTTATGCGCAACGACGGTTACAGTTTTCTCGGCCTCCCTTCGGTCGACCGTGCTCTGGACTTCTACCAGAAGCTTGACCAATGCCGGCAGGTATTTCGGCTCCGCAATGGTCTTTAAGACCCGCAGACTCTCTCTGCGAACCCTTGCCTCCTTGTCTTGTGCGGTCTTCAACAGAATTTCAACGCCTGCTGCTATATTGCGTTCGCCGGTGCCGCGAATCAACTCAACTTTGACCTTACCCGCGGCAGATGGTATCGCTGCAAGAACCGTTTCATCTACCTTCGGCCCACGCAGCCGATACAGACTTCCACGGGCCATTTTCTGCTCCGCACCCCGCGTAGCTGCCGCCGTCCCTGCCAGCAAACCAACACTTGAAGAATCGCCCAGGTCCCCTAACGCCTTTAAGGCCGCGACCCGAACAGATTCATCCTTGGCCTTTGTAGCTGTTATAACCGCCGGTAGCGCAATCCGGTCTCCTCGGTCGGCCAAAGCCGACAGTAACTGCATCTGTCCCCTCACGGAAAGGTTCGGCAGCTCCTTGGCCAGAATCTTCGTCACTTCCGGCCCAGGCATCTCTCTTACCAGAGCTATGGCCATCGACTGCATCGACTCATCTTCTCCCTTAAGGGCGTTGATGACGATATCGATTGCCTCATTCCTGCCTTCCTCGGAAATGGCAGTTGAAACTATCGCGCAGCTTATGACCGCGTAAATCACAGATGTTAGGACCATTCGTACTCTCACCTGTGCTACTTTGCTCTTGTGCACCCGATTCATCTTGCGTTTATCTTCTCCCTCCTCCGCCCGCCGTAACAATACCCCGCAGTGCCGCAGCGCCAATCGGAGCAGGCTCGCCAGATAGCTGTCTGTAAATGGCCGAAGCATCGGACTTCTTACCATCGGCTGCAAGCTGGTCGGCACACTTCAGGTAGCTATCCAGAACCACGAGCCGCAGTTTACCTTTTGTCTTGGTCCTTGCTTCTGCCAGAGCCTTCGTGGCTTCAGGATCGGCAATTTTACCAAGAGCCGCAGCCGCAGCCGCAGCTTCCAGTGCATCCGAACTGTAAACCAGCTTGCTCAAAGCACCGACCGCCTTGCTGTCACGGCGCTGACCCAGCGAGTTAATGATACCTACCTTCGCCGTACCGCTGGTTTTCAGCAGGGCTTCACGCAAAGCTGCATCGACCGCAGCGCCGGGTATACGTTCCAAAGCATAACGTGCCATATCTGCAGGATGCGGCTCCTGCTTCGATGCCGGCTTCTGGCTCAGCATCGCCGTCAGCGTTGGAACACAGGCACTTGTACCAATTATGCTCAGCTTTCGGCAGACAAACTGCTTGGCAGCCGGCGTTGCATCAGACTTCAGCACACCGATTAAACCATTCTCGATTTGCTTCAGTTCCGCACGTTTACCATACGCATCACGAATCTTGTCCGACAGTTCAGTCAGTGCCGCACGGCTTTGACCATAATCATACTTCTTAATCTTTTCCAATAATTCGTCCATTTCTAATCCCTTTCCTGTACTAATCAATGGCTTTGGTTTCGTATCCACCGGAAAATCACCCAGGGCAAACTGGATTCCGGCCAAATAATGTGCAAGTAACACAGGGTCCCACGTAAGGTGGTTGTTGTGACCCAGCGAACAATAAAACAAACGTCCTTTTCCGTAACTTTTGACCCAGCTAATACCTATGTCCGTATCTTCCGGGCCGGCTTTTCCCTTAGTCGCTTCATCCGACATATCCAGACTCATCAGGACACGCTGCTTATCGCGTGAATAAAGCGGGGGCTTTGTACGATAAATCTCGTCCTTGATCTTGAAGCCCTTGCCCTTATACGGCGCCATAAGCGGATGCTCCGGGTCGTCAATCTTCACCGCCCAGGTTCCGCCGCCTCCCCACGGATGCCCGCAGAACTGGCCGCCCATCATCTCCGCCGCTTCTGGCCATTTGTAGAAATTATCCGTCGCTGCATGAATACCAATAATCCCTTTGCCCCCTTTGATAAATTTCATCAAACTATTACGAAGTTCCGCCTCCTCAAATCCAAGCCTTGTGGTATTATTCAGGCATACCGCGTCAAACATGTTGAGGTTCTCGGCCTTGAACATCGCCATATCACCGCTTACCAAGACCTCAAAGGCCCCTGTTTTCTTCCCCATTATCTCCAGTGCCTTGTCCCAGTACGGTATCGAGCCGTGCTTAAATCCTTTACACAGATTGAAGACAAGCAGCTTTCTCGGCTGTTTCGGGGTCGCAACCGGCTTTGCCGGCATCGCTGCCTCCATCTTCTGCACTTCCTCCGGTGTGACCGCCCTCGTACAATTTGTCAGCAGCGACAGACAGCAGAAGGCAGAAAGAGCGATATAAACAAACTTAAATTTTTGCCTCATTATTAATCCTTCCTTTCTACAATCTATATTCTGTTAACTTGTAAACAATAAATGGTAATCCGAATTTACAACCAATCACCAATTAACAACTTCAATAATCATTCATCCTCAATTAATAATCATTTATCATTAATCAATAATCATTTCAAATGTGCCAGGGGGCCCGCATCGGCCGTGACAGCAGCCGGTTCGCCTTATCACTGTTAAGGAAGACTTCCTTCTCGGGGTCCCACTTCAGTTTCTCACCGGTCAGCATTGCGATTTCGCCCAGTAGCCCGACACTGATTGACCTGTGAGCGATTTCAACAGGCGTTATTGTTTCCTTGCGGCTCTTAACACAATCCAAAAAGTTCTGTGTATGGTCTCGACTCTCATACAGCTTGATTTCGTCTGGACCGATGACTTCGTCAAGTACACTCTTCGGCTCGGCGTTCAGCCCACCGCGATTAACATGGATCCAGCCCTTTTCTCCATACCACATTGCCCCCATGCCTTTCGGCTGCTGCCGGTCGTTCGCAACTATCATCGTCAGGCCGTTGGCGTACTTGCACGTAAACTTATACTGCGTTGGCGCATCATACAAACCATCCTTGGGATAAACCCCCTTGCCTTCTATTTCAACCGGACCCGCACGGTCAAGGCCCAGACCCCAGTGGGCAATATCAACGTGGTGTCCCGCCCAGTCGGTAAGCTGACCGCCGGAGTAATCCATTATCCACCGCCAGTTCCAGTGCATCACACCCCTGTAAGGAACCCACGGAGCAGGCCCAAGCCAGAAGTCCCAGTCAACACCTTCAGGGACCGGCTGCACAGAATTAACGCCTCCGCCACCTCCCGTCGGCAGGCCTACCTCGACCTTATTGACCTTGCCGATACGCCCGTTCCGGACCAGCTCGCAGGCCTTGCGAAAGTGCCCGACGGAACGCTGCCAGCTTCCTGTTTGCCATATCCTGCCGTAACGATGCATAGCATCGCAGATGGCCCGTCCCTCCCGGATCGTCCGCGCAAGGGGTTTTTCTCCGTATATATCCTTGCCGGCACGCGCACCCATAATAGCAGGTATCGAATGCCACTGGTCCGGCAGTGCCAATGAAAGCGCATCTACATCTTTACGCTCTGTCACGTCGCGGAAATCAATGTACATCTTACAGTCACTATTACCGTATTTCTCGTCAACTAATTTTTTGGCCCTTTCGCGGTGCTTCTTATCAACATCACAAACCGCGACAACCTGAACTTCACTCTTACCCAAAAAGCCCCTCATATTACCTGTGCCCTGGCTGCCCACCCCAATACAGCCCATTACAATCCGGTCGCTTGCTGCCGGCCTGCCGGCCTGGCCCAATGCCGAAGAGCTAACAAAATAAGGAAATGCTACTGCGCCTGCCGTAATCCCGGATGCCCTCCTGAGGAACTGACGCCGACTAATTTGTTTCTTGTTCATAACCAAAACTCCAAATCAGTATAACAAATATATCCATAATCATTTCATAAGTGCCAAGGGCTGCGCATCGGACGGGATAGTAAACGGTTGGCATCCCTGTCTCCAATAAAAATTTCCTTCTCAGGATCCCATTTCAACGATCGCCCAAGCTTGTATGCTATATTTCCTAAATGACAAACCGATACCGACCGGCATCCGGTTTCTATATCGCAAATCGGTTTCGTGCGATTTCGAACCGCGTTTAGCCAGTCTGTGTAATGATTCCTGCTCTCATATAAATGTTTCTCGTTGGGTCCGATTTTCTGGTCCTTCAGCTCGTCGGGCCATGTCTTTATATGTCCCCGATTTACCTCCACCTTCCCTTTAGTACCGGTAAATAAAACACCGTTTGCCCTGTCACGTGTCATTGTAACGCCGGCCGCGTACTTATAAGTAAGCACCTTATAATCCTTGCCGTCCGGCGGTATAATTTCAACCGGACCGCTCTCGTCCATATCCATCCCCCATTGGGCGATATCGAAGTGATGCGCCCCCCAGTCTGTCATCCCGCCGCCGCCAAAGCTGCTGTGATAACGCCAGTGAGGAAAGCCGTCCCAGCTAAGATGAGGGGATAGTTCCGAATTGTAAGGCCTCCACTGCGCCGGCCCAAGCCACATCTCCCAGTCCAGATAATCCGGCACCGGCTGTGCTTCTAAAGGCTTATCCTCAGGCGGACCGCCGACACCGACCGTAACATGCTGCAATTCCCCGATATAACCGTTGAGAACCAGCTCGCAGCCTAAGCGAAAGTGCCAGTCCGAGCGCTGCATGCTGCCGGTCTGGAAGACCCGGCCGTAACGCCTGACCGCATTCACCATCGCCCTGGCCTCGGCTATAGTCTGCGAAAGGGGCTTCTCGCAGTAAATGTCCTTGCCTGCCTTGGCCGACTGGATAACCGTAATCGCATGCCAGTGGTCCGGCGTCGAAATCACCACCGAATCTATATCATCCCGCGCAATCAGCTCGCGAAAATCACCGTATGTCTTACAGCCCTTGTACGTTCCGCCGTTTTTTTCCGCGTAGTGGTCTTCAACTATTTTCTTTCCTCGCTCCAGCTTCAGCTTGTCAACGTCACAGGCGGCAAGAACATGAGTGCCGGCCGAGTTCAGAAATGAACGCATCAAATGCTTGCTCTGTTTGCCCGTAGCTATAAAACCCACCGTAATCCGGTTGCTCGGCGCGACACTGCCCGCCTTGCCCAAAGCCGAAGAGCAAACAAAATACGGAAACGCAATTGCACCTGCCGTAATTCCGGATGCCCTTTTGAGGAACTGACGCCGACTAATTTCTTTCTTGTACATAACCAAAGTTCCGAATCAGCATATCCAACATATCAATAATCATTTCATAAGTGCCACGGGCTCCTCATCGGCCGCGACAGCATCCGGTTGGCTTCATCATCACCGACAAATTGCTCCTTTACCGGGTCCCACTTTAGCTCACGCTTCAAGCGGCCGGCGATATCCGTAATCATACCAAGATAAGACGCTTTGTGGCTGGCCTCTACCGGAGATACCGGGTCGCTGCGGTCTCGCACACATTTAAGAAAGTCTGCATGGTGATTGTTTGACTCGTGGAGGTGCACTTCGTCCGGCTTGATTTTTAACTCCAGCAGCGATGCCGGCTCGGCCCAGATTCCGCCACGGTTTACATGCACCCATCCCTTGTCACCCTCGAACTGACACCCCTGTTTATTGGGATTGCCCGTATCGCTAAAACTCATGCGCAGGCCGCTGACATAATTGAACTCTGCCTGCCAATCGTTGATATTGTCGGTCAAACCATCATTGCGATAACTAGCCTTGCCCTTGAGCTCAAACGGTTCGCTCGTAAGCGCCGGACAGCCCCAGCTCGCTATGTCCAGATGATGTACACCCCAGTTGACGCTAAAGCCGGCACAGTAATCCCAGATAAGGTACCAGTCCGGCCAGGCCAGCCGACCGCCGTTATAAGGTTTCATCGGGGCCGGCCCGATGTACATATCATAATCTAATCCAGCCGGAATCGGCTCCTCCACAGGAGGCTTTTGATACGTCCGCTTGTATTCAGGCCCCGGTGCGCCAACCTTGACCGTGTGTATCTTGCCGACGTACCCGTTAATCGCAAGCTCACAGGCAAAACGAAACTTCCTGTCCGAGCGCTGCTGCGTACCCGTCTGGAACACTCGGCCGTATCTTCGCACCGCGTCACGAATCGCCTGACCCTCAACAACCGATACCCCCAGCGGCTTTTCGCAATACATGTCCTTGCCGGCCTTTGCCGCCGCCACTGCAATCACCGCGTGCCAGTGGTCCTGAGTGACAATCACAACCGCATCGATGTCATCGCGGGCGAGCACATCGCGGAAGTCGTTGTATGTTGCACATCCCTTGTCACCGTAGCGCCGGTCTACAATGCCCTTGGCATTCTGACGCCGGCTTTCAATAACATCACAAACGGCAACAACCTGAGCTTCGGATTTGCCCAGGAAACCTCGCATGTTTCCCGTGCCCTGGCCACCGACTCCGATACAGCCCATCACTATCCGGTTGCTCGGCGCGACAGAGCCCGCCTTGCCCAGAGCCGACGAGGCTACAACATAAGGGAAACCCGCCGCGGCAAGAGACAAACCGGCCGCCTCTTTCAAAAAACAACGCCGACTAATCTTTCGTTTCTTCATAATGGAAGCTCTTATTTATTACATAAAAACAATGTCGATTCTCAATAATCACTCATCATTAATCATTTATCATTTCTACAGGTGCCATGGACTCCGCATCGGCCGTGATAACAAACGGTCCGCCTCGGAGTCGTCGACAAATTGTTCCTTCTCAGGATTCCACTTGAGCTTGCGGCCCAGTCTTATTGCAATCAGGCCAAGGTGACCGACCGAAACAGACCGCTGCGCAATCTTTGCAGGCGAAACCGCCTCAGACCGCGTGCGAATGCAATCAAGGAAATTCCCCTTATGGTCATTACTCTCATACAGACGAATCTCATCAGGGCCGATGGCCGATTCCAGAACCGATTTCGGCTCCGCGTCCAATTCGTTGTGACTTACATAAATCCATCCCTCGCTGCCCTCGAACCGAACACCATCCTTGAAAGGCCCGGCCACAATCATCGTGAATCCTTCGGCGTATTTGCAATCAAAACGGTAATTTTCAACCGTATCAAAAAGACTATCCGTCGGAAAAACACCCTCGCCTTCTATTTCAATCGGCCCGGTCAAGTCCGTACCCATGCCCCACTGCGCGACATCGCAATAGTGACCGGCCCAGTCGGTTATCTGTCCGCCTGAGTAGTCATTCACCCAGCGGAAGTTCCAGTGACACCTACCTGGACTGTAAGGTTTCCACGGCGCAGGACCAAGCCACATATCATAATCAAGACCTTCGGGCACCGCTGCAGGTCGCGTTTTCCTGCTGATTCTGCCGCCGTTATCAGCAATATTATTCAGATTGGGCAAACCCACCTTCACCGTATGCACCTTGCCGATTCGTCCGTTACGCACCAACTCACAGGCAAAACGCACGTTCCTGCTCGAACGCATGCTGTTGCCTGTTTGCCATATTACACCATACTTCTTTACGGCATCGCAAATCGCCCGACCTTCCGGGATACTGTAAGCCAATGGCTTCTGGGAAAAAATATCCTTGCCGGCCCGGGCAGCGGCAACCCCGATGATAGCGTGCCAATGGTCCGGCACAACTATGGAAACCGCATCGATATCGGTGCGAGCCAGAAGCTGTCTGAAATCATTATACGTCGAACAGTCCTTACTGCCGTACTTATTGTTAACAATATCACGGGCCCAATTGCAATGCACCCTGTCAACATCACAGACCGCAACAACCTGCATATTACCTCTGCCTAAAAAACCCTGCAAGTCAACCGTGCCCTGCCCGCCGGGCCTCTTGCCCCCCACTCCGATGCTGCCCATCGTAATACGATTGCTCGGCGCTACAGTGCCGGCCTTGCCCAAAGCCGACGAGGCAACCAAATAAGGAAAACCTGCAACTCCCGCAGCAGCAACCGTTGCGCATTTCAAAAAATCACGCCGACCAAGCTTTCTTTTCTTCATAGCAAGAACTCGTATTCCTTGCAATTGACAGGTTACAGTTGGTTTTCAGTCATCAATAATCATTTATCATTAATCATTTCAAATGTGCCACGGGCTGCGCATCGGTCTGCCGAGCATCCTTGTCGCAGTCGGGTCGTCAAGTATCTCTTCAGTCTTCGGATTAAAGCGAATCTTACGTCCAAGCAGCATTGCAATCTGCCCCAGGTGGCCCGGCGTCGCCGAGCGGTGCGCAACCTCACAGGGCGTCAATGTCGTCTTGCGGCTCTTAACACAATCCAGGAAATTGCGCCAATGACCGGGCGAACGGAAAAGGTGTATCTCATCAGGCCCGATCTTTTCTTTGAGTATGTCCTTCGGATTTGCATCCATCCCGCCGCGGTCGACCCAGACCCATCCGTCTTCGCCGATCCACTTCGTCCCGCCGCGAATGTCGCCGTGACCGCCGGCGATAATCATCGTAATTCCCTTTGGATACTTTGCTGTCAGGCGGTATTTTGTCGCCGTGTTCCACAAACCGTCTTTGGGATATTCGCCATGTCCCTCGATTTCAGAAGGCCCCTCATAGTCGAAGCCAAGACCCCAGTGAGCGATGTCAACATGGTGGCCAACCCAGTCCATAAGCTGACCCCCACCAAGGTCTAAGTTCCACCGCCAATTTTTGTGTACGCGTGCGGGGCAGTATGGTGCGTATGGTGCCGGCCCAATCCAGAAATCGTAGTCCAGTTCCGCAGGCGGCGGACCAATCCCTTCCTGACCCTTGGTCCCTCCGAAGTCACTGTGCCCGGCGGGCAGCCCAACTTCAACAGTGTGCACCTTACCGACGCGTCCGTTAATTACCAGCTCGCAGGCCTGTCGGAAGTGCGATTGCGACCGCTGCCAGCTACCGGTCTGCCATACCCGGCCGTAACGCTTCACCGCATCGCACATTGCGCGACCTTCTTTTAAGTTATGAGAAAGAGGTTTTTCACCGAAAATGTCCTTACCCGACTTCGCCGCCATAACGGCAGGAACAGCGTGCCAGTGGTCAGGAAGACCAATCGAGACCGTATCAATATCATCACGTGCAAGCAAATCACGAAAGTCATGGTACACTGCACAGTCCTTGTTTTTGTAGTGACCGTTGATACGGTTGACCGCGCCCTGTAGATGTCTTTTGTCCACATCACAGGCCGCAATGATTTGGCAGTCTTTCTGGCCGAGGAATGAATTCATGTTGCTGCCCCCCTGCCAGCCAATACCGATGCACCCCATGGTAATCTTGTTGCTCGGTGCCACATTGCCTGCCTTGCCAAGAACCAACGAAGGCACAATGTATGGAAAACTTACGGCCCCCGCTGCGATGCCGGATGCTTTTGCGAGGAACCGGCGCCGGCTAATACACCTACTACTACTCATAACTACCCTTCCTTCAATTTTAGCCGAGGCTAAAACAATCTGCTTAGAACCATCAAAGCCCTAATCTTATTTTTCAAATGCCGCATCAAAAGCAACCTGGGACGGCTTGAAATCCGCCGCCTTGATGGCCTGACAGGCCTCTTTTGCCCCATGCTCCCGGTCCATTCGGCTGTCTTCCCATTCAATCGAAAGAGGACCCTGATAGCCGATATCATTGAGCGCAACGATGATTTCCTCGAAGTTGATATCGCCGTGACCTATCGAGCGGAAGTCCCAGTACCGGCGCGGGTCGGCAAACTCGGTATGACCGCCGAACACACCAACAGTGCCGTCGCCATGTCCCCACCATACGTCCTTCATATGAGCGTGGAAGATGCGGTCAGGGAACGTGCGGATGAACTTGACATAGTCCACGCCCTGGTAACCGAGATGACTGGGGTCGTAGTTAAAACCAAAAGACTCGTGACCTCTTATGGCTTTGATCGCACGCTGGGCCGAGGCAATATCAAACGCAATTTCCGTCGGGTGTACTTCCAGAGCAAACTTGACACCTTCAGCCTTGAAGGCATTGAGGATAGGCCGCCACCGCTTCGCGAAGTCCTTGTAACCTGCCTCGATAGCATCCGGCGAGGCCGGCGGGAAAGAGTAAAGCATGTGCCATATTGAGCTTCCCGTAAATCCATTAACAACCTTGACTCCCAGCTTCTTCGCAGCCTTGGCGGCATCGATAACCTTCTGGGCCGCACGCTTGCGGACGCCCTCGGGGTCACCATCTCCCCAAACGTCCGGCGGCAGAATAGCCTTATGACGTTCGTCAATATTGTCGCACACAGCTTGGCCGACCAAGTGCGTCGAGATTGCGAACACCTTAAGGCCATACTTCTTCAAAAGGGCACGCTTGGCCTTGCAGTAGTTCCGGTTGCTAAGCGCCTTGTCAACATCGAAGTGGTCGCCCCAGCATGCAAGCTCAAGCCCATCGTATCCCCAGCTTTTGGCCTTCTTGGCCAGTTTTTCCAGAGGCAAATCCGCCCACTGTCCGGTAAAAAGTGTTACAGGTCTTGCCATTTGTAATTCTCCTTAAATCGAAAACGCGAAATCCTACTTACTTTAAATGCATAAACCTTTTATCTATAAGAAACAACGCTTACAGGCGCTATTTTATCAAGTTCTTATACTTTCAAAGGGCATATACTCCTTCACCGAGTTTCAAATAAATATTAGAAAAGCCTGAACACTATAACCGCGACGACAATCACTGTCGCCACTTACCAAAATCCAAAACTATTTACCTAATACTCCTATTTACACTATGACATCCTATCCTCACACAAGTCAGACAGCGCCCCTTCAAACACATTTATCTCAACCTTCATCCCAAGCTTTTGTAAATTCTTAATGCAGTCTACAACCTCTCTAACAATCTTTGTTCCTTCTATAACACGCTGTGCTTCAAGTTCCTGCGTACGTTTACCCTGAGCATCCCTATCACGTTCCCGTTGGAATTGTGCTTTGTGAATGGCTTCATCGCGCTGCTGAATCAGCCTCTGTCTTTCGATTTCGACCTGGCCGATCTTTTCATAAATTTTAGCCCTGATTTCTTCAGCTCTGGCAAGTTCCTTTTGATCTTTCCCTTTGACATAACTACCTGCTGCATCCCCGGAAGCAGTAAGAAGTTTTTTAACTTCGTCAACAATTTCCGATAACAGACCGGTCGGATTGGTGCCATCATCAGGGCGAAGGATTATGTCATAGCATTCAACCATTATATACCTCCATTAGCTCAGTTCACAGTAACATTGATTTCGAAATTCACATTGAAGCCAGTTCCTCCACGAGAAATGTGGTATTTATTCATGGCTCTGTACAGATTCAAAACGGCTTCAATTACTTCGTCCCCTTCGGAGGCTAAAGTGCTTCCACACATACTAACAAGAAGTCCTTCACCTGAATCAGCTTCTCTGTCCTGATCTATGATAGATGCCACTTCCTCTGCAATTTCGGAAAAGTCGGTATCAATCTGGTGCTCGTTACCAGCCGAGATAGGTTTCCCGTCCTTGGGTCGCACGTTCATACTAGAAAGCCAAGTAACCCGCTTCCAAGTGCAGGGCCTAACAATTATGGGGAACACATGCAAACCGTCCTTTTGTCCCCTTTCTAACAGCAATCGAACTTCTTTGCCCAATATGAATTGTGAACTTAGGGAGTCTGGCGAAATCATAAGAATCGCCACGCTGCTGCCATTAATAGCTTCTTCGATCTTCGATTGCCAGTCTTCACCCGCGCCTATGCGACTATCATCCCATACGTCCAGTATGCTCTGCTTCTGCAATACACGTAATTGGGTTACGAGTTGATCCTTCCAAGCTTCGTCCTCATGGCTGTAGCTGATAAATACTTTTGGCTTTCTAGCATTACTGAGACCAGCCTCCACAGCACATCCCGTCAAATATTCGGCTATGCCATTTTGGCCATGAGACTGGTCAGTACAGGCATGGTTATGATTAGCCATCCTCGCAACACCCATGAATCCCGCCCCATAGCCCGAATATGCCAGCTTGTTAATCCCAAAAACCACTTCACTCGGGTAGGCATCAAGAGCGCACATTACACCTTCAGCTTTGAAGGCATCGATGATTCGTAGCCAACCCCTCCCGAAATCCTTATAAACTTCCTTGATAGCCTCTTGTAAGATATGCGGGAACGAGTAAAGCATGTGCCATATCGAACTTCCCGTAAAACCATTGACCGCCTTTACGCCCAGCTTCTTTGCGGTCTTGGCAGCATCAATTATTTTCTGTGCCGCTCGTTTGCGGACGCCCTCGGGGTCACCATCTCCCCATACATCCGACGGCAGGATAGCCTGATGACGTTCGTCAATATTGTCACACACAGCCTGGTCAACCAAGTGTGTCGAGATTGCGAACACTTTAAGGCCATGCTTCTTCAACAGGGCACGCTTGGCCTTGCAGCAGCTATGGTCTCTCAGAGCCTTGTCCACATCGAAGTGGTCACCCCAGCACGTCAACTCCAGATCGTTGTCCTTGATTGCCTTGCCGACCTTTTCGAAGTGCTCAGTATCCCCCTCGAATAAGGGCATCTCGACACCATCGTAGCCGACATCCTTAAGTGTTTGAAGAAGGGGCAAATGCTCCTCAGTGACGTGCGTGGTCCACAACAGCATGTTAAATCCGACTTTCATTAGCGTTTCTCCTTTGCACTCTTTTAGCCTTTTAATCCTTCTGAAACATGCGTAAACCTTTTATCTACAAGAAATAACACTTACGAGCGCTATTTTATTGCAGCTTCCTTCGCTTCGATTATGGTTATTGTGTAACTTCCTCTTATAAAAGGAGTTATACACAAAAAGGAGTTGCGTCCTTGCCAACACTCCGAATTATCCTGCCATTATAACTTTCAGAACACGATAAGCAATCCCAAAATTCCTTTCAAAACAATACACCCTTTTCACTATTCGAACCGATTTTTTGCATCTAATCAGCGATTAAAAATCTTTTTATTACTTCACTACTTCAACTTTAGGTCGGTCAACAAATTCCGAATACTTTTTGGCCAGCTTTACCCGTTCCAACATCGGGCCTTCGGTAATCCAGATACGATATCTCAGCGTCAACGTGTCGCCATCCTTGATCTGCTTCTTAAAGAAAGCTCCGAACCGGCCGTAATCACGATAAGCCGAATAAATTACAGGTCTCGGATTGTCGGGACAATCCATATACAGCACACTGTAACGTTTACCGTTCAAACCATAAGACATCGCCGCCCAGGGAAGGTCCTTGTCCTTCTTGGGATCGATACCTTCCTTATGAAAAAGGTAAGTCGCCTTCACATCTTTCCCGCCCTTGGCGACACCATCGTGCGGCCGATATTGAAATCCCGCATGTTCCGGGTCACCGTTGAGCATTACGTCACCGTTAACCGCTTTCAGCTCGGTTACAAATTCCAGCAAAAGGATTGTGGGCTCTTTCTGACGAAACACCGTCGTTTTCCGCTGTTCGGCGATAATCGTTCGACCCTCTTTGTCATTCCAGTGAACCAGCGAATTCGACCTTGCAAAAACCGGACCCGCCGTCAGCTCTAAAAACTTCTCATGCTTCTGGACCCTGCCCTGCTCACCCATGTGCCAGAAATCATATCTTTTCCCTTCGAACTCCAGCCTGTTCCAGCCTATGAATATCCCGCGATGATGAGGGTACAGAATCTTCTCTTGGGATTTAGTGCTTTCTATCGGATAAGGGTGTACTCCGTCCGGCCCATTGGTCAGAAGATTCTCGCCGGCAGCGTCAAACACATGCAAAAATGTCTTGTAGGTCTCCAACACCCGTTGCTTCGTCGACCTGTCAAGTGCATACATATACCGCGTCACCTTGCGGCCGCCAAAAAGCAAATCCAGATATTGGCCTTCCGTGTCCTTCCAGGAAAACGTCTCCTTGTCCTCTTTCTGCCTCCGGCTCAAATGGGCAGTCCACCTGGTTGTAATGCCCGCCTCCGCCCGCGGCACTACCCACCACAACTCTGCCTTCTCGGCGCCGATTTTCACAATCTGGCCTGGTATGCGCAGCCCATATATCCTCGATCCCCCTCTGCCGGTCAGCATAACAAACACATCAATTTCCTCAACAGGCACACTCGCAAACAACTCGGGCAAATCAATAACGGCGTGAACAGGAACATCGACACAATCAACCTTGGTCCCTGAGACATTAAGATAAATCGATTCCGCTTTGCCTGCAGCGCTGAATCCGCAAATCACAGCGATTACCAGTATTAAAATAGCACGCTTTCTTTCTATTCTCATACCCGGTCCTTTCTAAATTACCAATTTATCAATTTCACAGCCTCCACGGCGAACGCATGCTTCGCCCTATCATGCTGTCCGCCGCACTGTCATTTATGAAGCGTTCTTCCTTCGGGTCCCACTTCACCTTTCTGCCCAGCAGCATCGCAATGTTCCCCAGATGGCAAACAGTGGAAGAACGGTGCCCGATTTCAGCCGAGGCGATCGGGTCCTTACGGCTCCTGATACAATCCAGGAAATTCTGCTTGTGGTCCCTGCTGTTATAGAGTTTTATTTCATCCGCCCCTATCTTTCCCTTCAGAAGTGACTTCGGCTCAGCATCGATTTTACCGCGCGTTACGAAAATCCATCCGTCGCTGCCTTCGAAGCGCGTGTTGCCTCCACCGGTTGTCAGAAGTAACTTGACACCATTGGCGTATGTATACGTCACTTCAGCCTTCGTTGCGGTCGTGAACAATCCGCTTTCGGGAAACTCACCTTTGCCCTCGATTTCCACCGGGCCTGTTTCGTCGGCGTCATTGCCCCACTGGGCTATATCAAGATAATGCGCTCCCCAGTTGGTCATCTGGCCGCCGGAGTAATCCAGAATGAAACGAAATTCGTAGTGACATCGCTGCTTCGTATACGGCTCCCACGGTGCCGGCCCAAGCCACATATCGTAATCGAAGCCTTCCGGCACTGGCTCAACTTCCCACGAAGGCGGACACGTTTTGTTATTGCCGTGAATTTCCACCTTGATTGTGTGCAGCTTGCCGATCCTGCCGTTCCGGACCAGCTCACAGGCGTTGCGAAACTCGCTGCCCGAACGCTGCTGAGAACCCGTTTGCAAAACCCGCCCATAACGTTTCACTGCGTCGGCAAGAGCACGACCCTCAGCTATCGTTAGCGTAAGCGGTTTTTCACAGTACACATCTTTGCCGGCTTTAACCGCCGCTATCGAAGCAGGCACATGCCAGTGGTCCGGCGTAGCTACAACCACTGCATCCACATCATCCCGCGCCAACAAATCCCGAAAATCATTATAACAAGACTTCGAATCCAGCCCCGCTGTCTGACGTGCTCCCTCAAGATGGCCCGCATCCACATCACAAAGCGCAACCACTTCCGAACCGGATTTGCCCTTGAATCCCTTCATGTTCCCTGTCCCCATCCCTCCAAGGCCGATACTCCCTATCGTGATGCGGTTACTCGGAGCATTCGCACCAAATACAGAAGACGGAACGATTGTCGGAACCGCAAAAGCAGCAGCAGTAACAAACGAGCTTTTCAAGAATTCCCGTCGGCTTGCTGTCTTTACTTTCGTAGTTGTTTTACTTTTCATGGTTTTCCTTTTTTTGTCTCAATGCACTATTTTCTCCGCGTCAAAGCGGCACTATACGGATATCGCGAAACCACACTTCGTTGCCGTGCTCCTGAAGCAGAATCGGACCCGGCTCAGGTCCTTCCTTCTGTCCCGCTCCGGTTTTATTCGGTACCTCTACGTCATCATGAATCAAAACGCCATTGTGTTTCACCGTAATGCGGGCGTTTTCAACCTTTTTGACATTTTCCCCTTCTCCCTCAAACCTCGCGGCTCGGAAGGTAATATCATAGCTCTGCCATTCGCCCGGCTTCTTACACGCATTTTCGGCCGGGGCCCTGAACTTATAGATCGAGCCGCCCCCATTCTTACTCGGAGGCTCACCGTAAGAATCCAGAATCTGAATCTCGTATCTACGCTGAATATATACGCCGCTGTTTCCACGCCCCTGCCCCTTGACATTCGGCGGCAATTGTGGAACCTTGAATTCGATATGCAATTTGAAGTCCCGGTACGCCTCTTTCGTAACAATGCTCCCGCTTCTCGGAACAATCTTCATTGCATCACCGATAATCTCCCAGCGAACCGGCCCGCCGTTTTGGTCGGTCCAGTGCGAAAAATCCTTGCCGTCGAAAAGAACAACCTCTTTGCCTTTCGATGCCACTTCCAGCTTGACCTTTGGCGGCTCGGCAAAATCACGCCACATACGCTCCGCATCGGCCACCTTGACTTTACCCTCATGAATATACTGCCGGTATCGGAAAACATGTTCTTTCCCCGGCTCCATCACCCAATCAGTCGCCTGCGAAGGCGCCCAATTGAAGAATACATGTTTCATGTCCGGGGGCCAGATGCGCATCGGCTCGGGATGTTGGAAATTCTCGGGATGGCTCATAAATGTAACGCCCGCCCATTTACCCTTTATCGCTCCGCCCGCTTCACACCATCGCGCCCTCGTCGCGTGACCGTCCTTTCGTGTCTTGCCCTCGCTCGTAAGATACATCGAGTTCTCGTCCACCCATTCGGCAGCGCCCCTGAAACCGAATCCGCCGTAGCGATACTTGACCTGGTAAAGAGGACTGTCCGCGACACATCGCTGCCTCGATACGAAGTCCCACAGCCAGTAGCCCTTTTCCGGCCCGCCGATGTTGTACACCCGGACATCCCACTCTTCTCTCAGCACAACTTTTTCACCATCGGCGGTCTTCAAAGCAACGTGCTCGTGCTCTGCCTTAAAGCCGCCGTAAACCGGCCCGCTTGTCGTCGACAGAAACTTTACAAACCGCACCGTCCCCGTGCCCCCCGCCAGGTTCCAGAAGTCAACTTCCTTGCCCTCGAATTTTGTCTTCGTCCACGGCATCCATATCCCCACATGATGAATATGGTCGGGCGGATGAATTTCCGTCAGCACGTCCCCTGTCGGTGACCACAGTGGATGAATAAATCCGCTCCGAGTATAAAGCGGGTTCTTTCCTTCCGGCGGAGGAACCAGCGCATGGTTATATTGCAAAACCTTCATCTTCCCTTGTCGAATCTGAAGCACCGAATCGTCCTTTGTCACCTTAACTTTCGAAGTCTCTATACCTGGTCCCTTGACAAGTTCAAAGTAACGCTCGCGCCCGGACGGCGTAGTGCCCGAAAGTATCCACCACAACCGCGGCGGATCTCCCGGCTCTATCTGCATTGGAACCGGCAAACGTCCGGATCGCCTCACAAGCTCCAATTCGCGTAGCTGTATAGCGGCATCAGATACGGCCTCAGGTATCCCTTCAAGTGAAACAGACACGAGCGTATCAATCCGGGTATGCTCCCCCGCTTCAACGGTGATTATTGCCAACTGTTCGACACCGGCCACCGACTTATTTGCTAAAGCCGCCAATAAAATTAAAATAAATATTGTAACAGTTGATATTGATTTGCGAGTTTCCATTTTTCCTTCTCCTGAATCTTCGTGCTTAACCAGCTTCTTACAAGGGGGCCATTAATTTATAACTTCTGGGGAATGTACGCACTTCGAGGTTTGTTTTTCTCGACCGAGCTTTGCCATTTTTATATGTAGACTTTACCATAAGCGAAACCATAAATAGTAACAACCTGAACCGGATTTTTCAAGTACTATCTGGCCTCAAATATTCGTGGCAAAAAACCGCCCCAAACCACTAAAAGGAAGCATATACTTTGTTTAGGACAGGAAAATAAAGGATTTGCCTAATTAGACATCGCTTTTATGCAAAGTTTTTGAGCTTTCACCGATCTTTTAGGCTAATCGTTTTCACCATACAGCCAGTTAGTGTCAGTCAGGTCGTAATCGATGATTTCATCCGGCTGGAAAAATAAATTGATTATTCTCTCAGCAGACTCAACGCCGTCCGGGCAGTGAACGAGATTGTACCTGTTCATACAGCCAAAGTCCCCCCGTATAGTACTCGGCTCAGCATCGAAACCGAAAGTCGCCCCCATCATCTTACGGCTCATGGATATAATATCCTCAGATTCACAGACCAGCATAAGTACTGGTGCTGAAGATATAAACTTCACCAATTCCTCAAAAAACGATTTCCCCTGATGAACAGTGTAGAGGTGACGGGCTTGCTCCTGGGAAATTTGCACGAACTTTGCAGCAACGAGCTTGAAACCTTTTTTTCGAATCGAACAATTACTTCACCGGACAGATGCCGCTGGATGCAGTCCGGCTTGATTATTACTAAGGTGCGTTCTGCCATTCTTGTGTTTTATGGCTCTCGGCCCGATTCACCACTCACGAAACATCACGCCCCTTTGGGGACAATGTAAATCTCGACTCGCCTGTTTTGTGGATGGCCTTTGTTACCCGGCTCATTCGGCACAACCGGACGTTGCTCACCGAAGCCCCGAACGCTCATACGACTCTGGGCAACACCGCTCGCCGACATTATGTTCAACACCGATATCGCCCTGTGCACTGAAAGGTGCCAGTTGGTCGGGTGTTTGGCAGCGGCATAACGAATAGGCTGATCATCGGTGTGGCCGGCAATTATAATATCAAATTCTGCAGCTTCCCTGGAATTCAAAATCGTACACAGTGACTTGACCGCCGCAGCCGCCGGAGGCATTACAACATCGCTGCCGCTCTTGAAAAGCAAGTCACTCTTAAACTTCACTATTCCTGTGTTGGCGTCGAAGGTGACCATGTCCTCCTTCGCCGCAAAATCTTCCAGAAGGGTGCTCAATTCCATCGGCAGCGGCGCGCCGCCAAGACACTGCTCACGCATCCGCATTATCAGCTCGTCCTTCTTGCTAAGGTATGCTTCAAGTGCCGCTATCTTTTGCTTCAGCGCCTCTGTGTTGATGTCATCTTCTTGTTGGGCCTCAGCAAGTTGCGTCTTTAATTGTTTAAGCTCCAGCGTCATCGCCTGAACCTGGCTCTCGAGGTCCGCCTTCCGCTTGTTCAGTGCGGCGTTTCGCATCTTCAGATCCTGCATGTCCTGACAGCCGGAAAGTACCATCATAGAGACAAATAAAAATAGCAACGCCGAAAGTTTGACAGTTCGCATCATTCAATCCTTTCAATGAGACTTAACACAAAAGCCAATCTGTACTTCCTTATTATAAAAAAGCTCTTCACTTACGAGCTATTATAGCCCGGCCGCTTCAACACCTTCCACCCACGCATATAAATAAACCTATTTGCCAATATCCGTCAAGAATAAACTTACAAAATATTACCTTCTTTCGCCCAGCCTGTTTAAACACCTGAAAACACCCAAAACTCTCAAAAACAGCCCTGTTTTTATTCGGACTTTCTCATTTCTCTACTTTCCGGATATTCTAAATTCCTCGAATCCCGAATCCCTGCCTGCCTTGGCTTGCCCCTGCCTGATTGGGGAGCAGAGACCTGATTATTGACTCAATCCATTTGTGTATTTTTTTCTTTGACATGTCCCCGATTTTATGATAAGGTACTTTTTAACCAACCGGAGAGTTTTTCGTTGCTGTTTATACGATTTTGAGCCGTGTGTAGGTGAAAACGACTCAAAAATAAGACATTGGGGGCAGGAGGCGAATATGAAGGTTATTGCGAGGAATTCAAACCTGTTAGAGAAAATCACTGTATTTTTTGTTATCTGCTGTTTGGGGACAGCAGCTATTGGTTCACCTTATGCTTCTAATCCCAGTCCACCTGATGGTCTTGTATTTGATGCTGTATTGACTATCCTTTCATGGCATCCAGGAGATTATGCAGTTTCGCACGACATATACTTCGGCACTAATTTTGAGGACGTGAACAACAACGACCCTGCCGCATTCAAAAAAAATACCACAGGCACATCTGAACTGGTCTTGGGCCTTGTTCGAGGCCAGAACTATTACTGGCGTATCAACGAGGTGAATGAAGCTCATATGGACAGCCCTTGGTACGGTGATGTCTGGAATTTTAAGATTAGGGGCTACAAAGCTTCTGAACCCAATCCGCCTGATGGCGCAAGGCATGTATCTCTTGATCCCCTCTTTGAGTGGAGTCCTGGTGCTCATGCGGCCATACACTTTGTGTACTTTGGTACTGATTATGATGATGTGAATACTGCTGATACAGATTCAACGGAATTCAGGGCCTATGTTGGTGCTCCTGACTCGAACTGGTCCCCCCTTCATGATGGGGGATTGAGCCTTCAAGCTGACAACTACTACTGGCGAATCGATGAATCGCCTGATGGTGTCACGATATACAAGGGGGATGTCTGGTCTTTCGATACCTTTCCAGCTTTACTCGGTTCCGGGATAGAGGAAGACCCTTGGCGGATACAGTCGTTAGAGGATTTCGATGAGTTTGCCCGGGATACTGATTACTGGGCAGACTATACGAGATTAGAGACTGATGTTAATCTGGCTGGGAGAGTGTATGACAGGGCTGTGATAGCTTGGGATATTAATGATGTCGAAGGCGGATTTCAGGGGACCGCTTTTACGGGGGTGTTTGATGGTAATAACCATAAGATAACAAACCTTACTATTGAAGGTGGAGACAATGATTACGTGGGATTCTTCGGCAGTATCCCTGAAGGCAGCGTCAAGAATCTGGACCTTGAAGCCGGTTCCATAAGCGGCCAGTTCTATGTAGGCGGCCTGATAGGAAAGCATGAATTTGGTTCTGTCTTGAACTGCCATTGCACTTGCGATGTCAGTGGTTTTGTGGATGTCGGTGGTCTGGTAGGGGATGGTATTGGCGGTAAGGATGGCAATATCTCGAATTGCTCTTCTGCCGGCCATGTAGGGGGAAGTCTCCGTGTCGGCGGCTTAGTAGGGCGTAATTTTTCAACAATTTCGGCCTGCTGTTCTACCGGCGATGTCAACGGTGTTGACGATGTTGGCGGCTTGGTGGGAAAAAATCAATCAGAAATATCGAGCTGCCATTCTTCTGGTGATGTCAACGGTGTTGATGATGTAGGTGGCTTGGTGGGGCAGAATCTGTATAGTGTTTTGAAGAGCTATTCAACCGGTGACGTAAGTGGTGAATACTATGTCGGTGGTCTGGTAGGTTATAATGATGGCGGAGATATCTCGAATTGCTATTCTACTGGCGACGTCATCGCTGATTATGGCGTCGGCGGTCTTGTGGGAGTGATGGAATATGGTCTTTACGTCTCGAACTGTTATTCTACTGGTGATGTCAATGGCAATGACTATGTCGGTGGTCTGGTAGGTTATAATGATGGCTATAGTATCTCTAATTGCTTCTGGGACACCGATACACAGACCCACGGAGTAACCGAGAGCATCGGGGACAATCAAGGCACGGCTACCAATGTTGCGGGGCTCCCCACTGACCAAATGCAAACAATTAGAACCTTTACCGATGCCGATTGGGATTTCATCAACGTATGGAACATAGGTGAGAACCAGACCTACCCCTATTTAAGAATCTACCTTGCGGGAGATATTAACAAAGACGGAATAGTAAATTTCCTTGATATAGCTATCACGGCAAACCAATGGATGGAAGAAAAATAAGGAAGGCGGCAAACGTCCCCGCTCTTATAACAGGCCTGCCTCTGCGCTGATTGAAGCAAGAAATTCCAGGCTGGCAAATAAAAGATTGTTCAATTTCACGCTCCCCTCAAGACCAAAAACCTCAATAAATGCCTAAAAACGCCGATTCCCTACCATTCATACACAAACCATCAAAAATTTTTTTACTTTTTCCAAAAAATCCTTGCAGGGGCGGGACAAATAGCACATAATGTATTAAGAGTATTAGTACAATTATTCCGATAGTAGATATATAGAACGCTTCATAAACAAGGGAAAAATAGCAATCATGGCTTTATGGATACAAATATCATCCGGTTCGGGCCAGCCCATTTATACTCAGGTTGCCGAGCAGATAAGCGAGGCCATCGCAAAGAGTGAGCTGGCAAGCGGCGACAAGCTCCCGGCGGTCAGAAAGCTTGCCGCAGAGCTGGTAATCAACCCAAATACCGTTGCACGGGCATACACCCGTCTGGAGCAGGCGGGTTTGGTTATCGCT